>Ga0209630_10004751_pt1 | contig 11798 bp, 9 predicted proteins | sample COG_01_FD_184745 | JGI IMG/M metagenome (GOLD analysis project Ga0209630, IMG submission 184745) | Pelagic Microbial community sample from North Sea - COGITO 998_met_01 (SPAdes) (version 2) | ecosystem: Environmental > Aquatic > Marine > Neritic zone/Coastal water | place: Helgoland, sampling... | reverse complement strand
TCCAACATAAGGACTTGACAATAATAGTATGAAAGCAGGTACCAACAGCCAAAAACTAATGTTATTCATTCTTGGAAATGCCATATCAGGAGCACCTATCATAATTGGCACAAACCAGTTTCCAAATCCTCCAATCATAGCAGGCATAATCATAAAAAATATCATTATTAGGCCATGAGCAGTAGTAAGAACGTTATACATTTGATAATCACCACCTAAAATACCATCACCAGGAAATGCAAGTTCTGTTCGCATAATCATTGACATAATTCCACCAATAACACCTGCTATGACAGCAAATATTATGTACATGGAACCTATATCTTTATGATTTGTGGAATAAGCCCAGCGACGGAACCCTGTTGGAGTATGATCGTGATTATCAGTTATAGTAGACATTATGTTACCTCGTTAATTAATTTAAAAATATATTTACTCTTTAATTTCAGCTAAATTAAGATTTTGTCCTACTTTAGCATATTTTTCTTTTGAATCTTCAATCCATGCTAAGAATTTTTCTTCTGAAACTGCATGTACCTCTATAGGCATAAAGCCATGATTTGTTCCACATAATTCTGAACATTGACCATAAAATATTCCTTCTCTATTAGCTTCAAACCATAATTCATTTAATCGTCCTGGAACAGCGTCTTTTTTAACCCCTAATGAAGGTACTGCCCAACTATGCAATACATCTGTAGAAGTCATTTGAACTCTAATTACCTTTCCCACAGGAACAACTACTCTTGTGTCAGTAGTAAGCAATCTAGTAAAAGGTCTATCTTCCCCCTCCATATCTTCTTCATCTTGGACTAACCATGCATCATAAGTAAAATTCCCGTGGTCAGGATACTCATAAGACCAGTACCATTGATGACCTATAGCTTTTACCGTCATATGTGCTTCTGGAACAACATCACCTTTATAAAGTAGTTTAAAAGATGGAACAGCCATAACAACCAAAATTAATACTGGAATTGCAGTCCAAGCTATTTCTAAAAAAGTATTATGAGTGGTTTTACTCGCTTTTGGGCTAGCTTTTGTATTAAATTTAACAACTATAATTACCAATAACGCTAATACAAATAATGATATAGCTACTATAAGCCATATTAAAGCATTATGAAAAGAGACCATTTCCACCATAACAGGAGAAAAAGCTTCTCTAAGGTTTAATCCCCATGGATGAGCTGCTCCTAAATTTTCTTCAGAAAAAGCTTGGCTTGAAATAAATAAAGTAATAAATGAGCTTAAAATAATTTTTAAATTTTTAAAACCACACATAATGAAGAACCTCTTATAATAAAATTAAACTAAATAACCATAATATTAACAAAAATATTTACCATACTCATTTAGCAATGTATTTATCGTAAATCAAGATTATTATAAAAATTTCAAAAGAAAAAAATTATTTTTTTTTAAAATTAAGTGTTATTTAAAAAAAATCCAATCATAAGATTAAAATTAAATAAAAATAAATATGTATTATTATTTTTTATTTGTTATTATTTTTAATAATTAAATCAGTTATCACTAAGTTATGGAGTAAATTAAATGGCATATAATCAAAAAAAGTATTATGAAGATCATCTAAGTACCTGGAAAAATTTTGTAAAATATGGTACATACGGAACAATAGGTGTTATTGCATTAGTAGTTTTAATGGCTGTTTTTTTACTTTGAAAAAATAATTACTGATTATTAACTAATAATATAACCAAGGATACAGAAATCATCTTAAATATTACTTTAATTATAAATAAATTTAAAAATATTTTTTTTATATCTATATTTTTATTATTAGTGAGTTGTAGTGAATACTCTTTTAATGAATTAAACCCTTTTAAGCTGCTTTGTTCTGGAGATTTTGATACTGAAACGAATAGTTGCAATATAAAAGCAGATTTTCCTGACCCAACAAAGAAATGATATCTTTAAAAGTAAGAAAATATGTTAAATGAAGATCAAATTATAGAAGAATTGTTATTATTAAACTCTTCTATAGTTCATGATGCACTTAGATCAGAAAATTTATTAAATCAAACACTACCTCATGAAATAAAACCTCTTTTATTTGAAGATAAAGTTGTAGGAAAAATATGGACTTTATCAGGAAAGTTAAAAAGTAATGCAAGTATAGATGAAAGTTTGCTATCTTGGACAGAATTTTTATCTAAAGCAGAAAAAAATTCTGTAATAATATGCCAACCAAATAATAATTCTATTGCATTAATGGGAGAACTTTCTGCAGAAGCTTTAAAACTAAGAGGAGTTAGAGGTTATATAACGGATGCTGGATGTAGAGATGTAACAAGAATAAAATCAGAGATAAAATTTCCAGTTTATTGCAGGTATAACTCACCAAAAGATGTTGCCGGTAGATGGATAGTTAATGAAATGGGAAAATCTATTAAGATTGGAAATGTTAATATAAACACTGGTGATTACACTATAGCTGATGAGGATGGCATAGTAATAATTCCAAATAATATTATTTTTAAAATCATAAATAAAGCTAAAAAGGATTTAAGCTCTGAAAATAAGATGCGTGATGCTATATTAAAGGGGATAGACCCTAAAGAAGCATACCTTAAATATAAAAAATTTTAATAAATATAGGATAGATAAATGGCAAATGGAGAAATTATTGATGAGGAAACAGGTTTTTTAATGCCTTCTGCTAAAAACTTTGATGTTTTAAACCTTTTTAGTTTAAAAAATACTACTACTTTAATAACTGGGTCTGCGCATGGAATAGGAAGAGTAGCCGCTATTGCATGTGGAAAGGCAGGAGGAAATATAGCTATAACTGATAAAAATTTTGATTCAGCCAAAGTATTAGAAAAAGAATTGGCTGAAGAAGGTATTAAAGCAAAAGCATGGGAACTAGATATAACTAAAGAAGAAAATATTATTAAAGTTTTTAGTGAAGTATCTGTATATTTTGGGTCAATAGATGTCTTAATAAATAATGCTGGGACAGCAAACAGAAATCCTGCAGAAGAAATGAAAACAGAAGATTTTGAAAATATAATTAAATTGAACCTAACTAGTTCTTTTATTTGCTGTAGAACAGCAGCAAAATATATGCTTAAAAATAAAAAAGGATCAATTATAAATATTTCCTCAATCATGGGAGTTACAGGAGGTGGACCAGCTCCCAATTCTCCCTACCATGCATCTAAAGGAGGATTAGTAAACCTTACAAGATCTCTAGCTAATGAATGGGGACCAAGAGGAATAAGAGTTAATTCTATTGGGCCTACCTATACAAAAACTAGACTAGTGAAACAATTAAATGCAGATAAAGAAAAATTAAATCATATTATAGAAAGAACGCCTTTAAGGAGACTAGCTGAAGTTTCTGAAATGGCTGGAGGCATTTTATATCTAGCTTCTAATGCATCTTCTATTGTAACTGGACATACTTTAATGCTAGATGGCGGATGGTCCGCTATATAATATGCTTTTATAATGACAATTAGTAAAAATAATTATTTATCTGAATTAAACTCAGAACAAAGAGATGCTGTAGAAACAGTTAATGGTCCTCTTCTCGTATTAGCAGGAGCAGGCACCGGAAAAACAAAAGTTCTTACTACTAGACTTTCTAATATATTATATGAAGGTATTGCTCACCCGTCTGAAATCCTTACTGTAACTTTTACAAATAAAGCTGCAAATGAAATGAGAATAAGAGTAGAAAGTATGGTGGGATCTTCAATTGCAGGATGGTGGTTGGGAACTTTCCATTCATTGGCAGCTAGAATTCTTCGCTCTAATGCAGAATTAGTAAACTTAAAAACAACTTTTACAATTATAGATACAGACGATCAACTAAGATTAATAAAGCAAATACTTTCTGCAGAAAATATAGATGAAAAACGTTGGCCAGCAAGAAGCTTGTTGTCAATAATTCAAAAGTGGAAAGATATGGGTCTAAATCCTATGGATGTAAAAAATAGACATCATAGTGGAACAGATTTCGCTAATAATCAAGCTACAAAGCTATATCAATACTATCAAGATCGCTTAATAACTCTTAATGCTGTTGATTTTGGTGACCTTTTATTGCATGTTATAACTATCTTTAAAACTAAACCTGATATTAAAAAGCTATATCAAAATAAATTTAAATATATTCTAGTTGACGAATTTCAAGATACAAATGCTTCTCAATACTATTGGTTAAAAACTCTAGCAGAAAATCATAAAAACTTATGTGCCGTAGGTGATGATGATCAATCTATTTATTCATGGAGAGGCGCTGATGTAAATAATATATTAAATTTTGAAAAAGATTTTAAGAATGCAAAAATAATTAGGCTTGAAAGAAATTATCGGTCAACTGGTAATATTTTAGCTGCAGCTTCTCATTTAATTGCAAAAAATCAGAATAGATTAGGAAAAACTCTTTGGACTGAAGGAGATATGGGAAACACTATTAATGTTAGGACAGTTTATGATGGAAGGGAGGAAGCACAATCAATAAGTGATGAGATTGAGTCCTATCAAAGAAATAATAATAGTATAAATAATGTAGCAATCTTAGTAAGGGCAGGATTTCAAACAAGGACTTTTGAAGAAAGATTTCTTAAAATAGGTTTACCCTATCAAGTTATAGGAGGATTAAGGTTTTATGAAAGAGCTGAAATTAGAGATGCCATAGCCTATTTAAGATTAGTGAATTCGCCGGATGACCAATTAGCTTTTGAGAGAGTAATCAATAAGCCTAAAAGAGGCTTAGGTGAAATGACTATAAGAAATATAGAACAATATTCTAGAGCAAGTAAATTAAGTTTAGAAATGGCTGCAAGAAAATTAGCGGAAACTGATGAATTATCCTCTAAAGCGGCCTCATCAATAAGATTGTTTGGGAAAAATTTAGATAAATGGAGAATTGATGTAAATAATAATAAGCTAGGAGATTTAGTTGAAATTATTTTAGAAGAATCCGGCTATGTTGAAATGCTTAAAAAAGATCGCTCAATAGAAGCACCAGGAAGGCTAGAAAACTTAAAAGAATTAGTAAATGCTATAAATGAATTCGACTCATTAGCAAATTTCTTAGAACATATACAATTAGTAATGGATGGATCAAATAATCAAAACTCCGAGACAGCAAAAATCATGACATTACATGCAGCAAAAGGACTGGAATTTCCATTAGTATTTTTACCTGGCTGGGAAGAAGGGTTATTTCCTAACCAAAGATCGATAGATGAAAGTGGAGAAAGTGGCTTAGAGGAGGAAAGAAGACTCGCCTATGTAGGTATAACAAGAGCAAAAAAAGATGTCTGGATATTTAATGCAAATTCTAGATTAACCCATGGTCAATGGATAGATTGCATGCCTTCAAGATTTCTAGATGAACTTCCAGAAAAAAATATTAATAAATTTTCTTCTTATACAAATAATTTTAATAATAATTCTTCAATAGCCTCAGAATGGTTAAAAGCAAATAATAATGTAAAAAAAAATATATTAAATTATGAAAGCTCGATTAAAATTAGTGAATTCAAGATAATGGAAAGAATTTTTCATCAAAAATTTGGGTATGGAAAAGTATTAGAAATAGATGGAGATAAAGTTACAATAAATTTTGAAAAAGCAGGACAAAAAAAGTTACTCTTAAGCTTTATAGAAAAAATATAGTTAGTAATATTTTATTATGTCATATACATGGATATTAAAACTAAAATTAAAAGATAAATATAGAGAAGAAATTGAAGAATATTTTTTATCTTTAAATGCTAGCATTTCATCAATTGACGCGGAAAATAATTTAAACACTTTAAAACCAAAACTCTTTGAGACAAATATTTTTTTTAAAGATAAGCCTAATTTTACTTTAATTAAAAAATATTTAGTTACCTTTAAAATAAGTACTAATAAATTGGTTTTAATAAAAAAAGAAAATAAGAAATTTAAATTTAAAGATAATAGAAGATTAGAGCCCATTCGTATAGGACGATTCATATTTAATGAAGAAAAAATAAATCTAAAATATAATATTGCTAAAAATATAATTATTCCAGCAGCTGCAGGCTTTGGAACAGGTCATCACCCTACAACAGAAGGAATTATATTCATACTAAATAAAATAAATTTTTATAAAGATATAAAAAATAAAGATATAATAGATATTGGCTGTGGATCAGGTATTTTAGGAATAGTAATGGCAAAGCTATGGAAAAGAAATATAGAACTTATAGATATAGATTTTCTTGCAATTAAAACCTCCTCTTATAATGGCAAAATGAACTTTTTACATAGAAATCTTAATATAAAAAAAGGTGATGGGCTAAATATTACTCAAAAGCAAAAATATGACCTTATAACAATTAATATTTTAGCTATACCAATACTTAAAAGTGCCTATTTAATTAATAAAAAATTGAAATATAAAGGAAGAGTGATTATTTCAGGAATATTACACTCTCAGATTTTTATGATTTTAAATAAATTAAGATCAATGGGTTTAGTATTAGAAATGCAATATAGTAAAAACAATTGGTCAACACTTTTGATTAAAAAAGGTAATTAAATATTCCACCAATCTTTAGAATAAATAGATAAGAAATTCTTGCTATTTTTATAATAAACATTAGATGGCTTAGAATTAAAAATACTATTAAAAGCTGATTTTATGAATTGTCTTATTAATCTAGCCTGAATATTTTTACCTACATTATATTGTTCAATGCCATATTTAAATGCAATGAAATTACTTATATTAGCGTTTTTAATTTTTATAAAATTTGATTCTTTAAAACTAGCATACTTCATTTTATTTCCTTAATTTTTTTAATAGCAGCTTGGATATCTTATGGGGAGGAAAAACCAAGCTGCTATTTTTATTAAATAATAATAATTTGACAATATGGAGATGAAAAATCATCAAGGGGAGGAAAAACCAAATTATTATTACTTATGACTATTATATAGAGCCAAAAAATGTTATTTACTAACATTAATATTAAGATATAGCCATGCGTATGGCGCATGGATAAAAGCTAATTTATCATAAATAAAGCATAACTAAGGTGTTTTATCTATTTAAGGGCTATTATTGAGTATTGCAGATATGCATATATTTCATAATTGAAAAAAATATTTGATATTATTTATAAATATAAAAAAAACATACAATAAATTTTTATATACTTTATATAAAATATATTATGGTTAAAAATATGGATATAATAAAAAGAATAAAATCTATTCAACTCTTTCTCAAGACAAATAATCTTGATGGTTTTATACAACCTAGATCAGATAGTTATCTTGGAGAATATGTTCCTCCATCTGATTCAAGACTGGAATGGATTAGTGGTTTCTCTGGATCTGCAGGGGAAATACTTATTTTGCGTAATACCGCAATTCTTTTTGTAGATAGTCGCTATACTATACAAGCCATTAATGAAACTATAAATACTAATATTAAAGTAGTTTTATCTTCTGATGAATCTATAACTGATTATATAAAAAATAATTTAAAAAAGTTAAAAAATATAGCCTTTGATCCTTGGCTTCACTCATTATCTAAAATAAAATTTTTATTAAATATTGGAAAAAAAAATAATCTTATATTTACTTCATTAAAACAAAATCCTATTGATTTAATATGGGTTTCTAATAGAGAGGCTGCGCCAAAGACTAAAATAAAAAAGCATATAAAAAAGTATTCTGGTGTCAGTGCTTCCATAAAAATTAAAAAGTTATGCTTAAAATTGAAATCCTTTAATGCAGATAGCTATATAATATCACAACCTGACGCAATAGCTTGGTTGCTAAATATTAGAGGTGCAGATTTGAAGCATACTCCTATTATTTTAACAAGAGCAATTATTTTTAAAAATCAAAAACTATTCTTATTTATCGATAAATCACGTATAAATTCTGAAATCAGTAATTATTTTAAAAAAGAGTGCATAGACGTAAAAATTTATCCAGAAAATAAACTACTTGAGGTAATTAATAAAATTGTAAAAAATAATAATAAAATTTTAATTGACCCTAATACTACTTCTTACGTGCTAGCTCATGAAATTCTTAAAAAAGATAATAATAATATAATAGAGCAAAACTGTCCAATTGAATTAATGAAAGCTGTTAAAAATAAAACAGAAATCGAAGGTAGCGTCATAGCTCATAAAAAAGATGGTATTGCTTTATCAAAATTTTTATATTGGATATATAATTCAAAAAATATTAGAAATTCTGAAATGCTATTTTCTAATAAAATAGATCAGCTTAGATCTCAGCAAAAAAACTTTATTTGCACTTCTTTTGAAACTATTAGTGGCTATGGTAGTAATGGCGCAATAATTCATTATAGAGTGACCAATCAAACTAATAAAAGAATTAAAGGAAATAGTCTCTATCTATGTGATAGCGGTGGCCAGTATTTAGAAGGTACAACCGATGTAACAAGGACAATAGCTATCGGCAAACCTTCTATACAAATGAAAAAACATTTTACTATAGTACTAAAGGCACACATTGCTCTTGCTAGTGCTATATTTCCTTATGGAACTACCGGTAATGAATTAGATCTATTAACTAGATCTCCTTTATGGAAAAATGCTATGAATTATGGACACGGAACAGGTCATGGAGTTGGCTCTTGCTTAAGTGTTCATGAAGGCCCGCATAGAATATCTAAAGGGTCATTTATTATTCTTGAACCTGGCATGATAACCTCTAATGAACCAGGTTTTTATTTAGAAAATAAATATGGTATTAGAATAGAAAATTTAATGGTAGTTACCAAACTAAATGATAAAAAAAATAACAATATGTTATGCTTTAAAACCTTAACATTAGCTCCTATTGATATAAATTTAATTAACTACACATTACTATCACATGAAGAAATTGGATGGATCAACAATTATAATAGTTCTGTATATAATAATATATCCATTCACTTAGAAAGCGGTAAAAAGAAATGGTTAAAAAAAGTATGTAAGCCCTATATATGAGCTACTTATTAAAATATGATAGAAAACTGTCTTCATTAATAATATCAATTAGAAGTTCTTTGGCTTTAGAATATTTTGAACCAGGATTTAAACCTACTACTAATATGTCTGTTTTATTTGATACTTGGCTTGAAATTAAGGCTCCAACTATTTCTGCCTTATTTTTACATTCAGTTCTAGATAAATGTTCAAATTTTCCTGTAAAAACTATCTTCTTGCCATATAAATAGTGAGTATTATCTATTACAGAAACAGAATCCCTAATTGTTAAAAAATCTATTAAATTAAAAAATTGTTTTTTGTTTTTATTAAAATAGGAAACTAATGAAATTATTGCCTTATCTCCTAAACCGTTAATGGAGCTTAAGTCTTCAATAAATTCTTCTCTTTTATAATCATTCTCCAATTCTTTAATCTTACTAATTAAATCATTTGAAGATTTAAAATTTTTTGAAATAAGTTTAGCTGTCCCCTGACCTACATGCCTAATGCCAAGAGAATAGATTATTTTTTCAATAGGTTGAGTTTTAGCATTATTAATAGAGTTAATTATATTAGATAGTGAAAGAGACCCCCACCCTTCTAAAGCTAATATTTTAGCTTTTATTTCTTGTTTCATATCTAAGTTTATTAAAAATATATCTGCAGGCTCTTTAATAATCTTTTTATCAAATAATTCTATTATTTGTTTTTCACCTAACCCTTCTATATTAAAAGCGTTCCTTGAAACAAAATGTATTAATTGGCCTTTAACTTGATCGATACATTCATTTGAATTTATACATCTAATAATTGTTTCATCATCTTCTCTTTTCAAAAGGCTATAGCAAGACGGGCAATAAGCTGGAAATGAAATTATTTTATTTACTTTTGGTCTTAAATTAGGAATATAATTTATTATTTGAGGAATTACATCTCCTGCTCTTTTAACAGAAACAGTATCTCCTATTATAATTCCTAATCTATTTATTTCATCCTTATTATGCAGGCTTGCTCTTTGTATTCTGACCCCTCCAATAGTAAGTGGTTCTAATTCAGCTACAGGCGTAATAGCTCCTGTTCTACCTACTTGGAATTTAACATCTTTAAGTATAGTTAATCCTATTTCAGGTGGAAATTTATGAGATATAGCATATCTCGGAGAATGCTCCGTTGACCCTAGCCTGTCATAATAACTTAAGTTATTTAATTTATAAACAATGCCATCGATATCAAAATCTAAATTAGATCTATTTTGATAAATTTCTTCATAGAATCTAAGCATTTCACTAAGTTTTAGACATAATTTAACAGGATGGTTTAAATTAAATCCCATTTTCTTAATATTTTCTCTAACTTCCATTAAATTTTTACCAATAGGTGATGACATTAAACCCCAATTATAAGCAAAAAAACCTAACTTTCTAGATGCTGTGACTTTAGGGTCCAGTTGTCTTACAGACCCAGCTGCAGCATTTCTAGGATTTGCAAATATAGGTAAAGAGTTTTTAATTCTATCACTATTAATTTTTTCAAATTCAGAATTAGAAATATAAATTTCACCTCTAATTTCTATTTCTGCAGGATAATCTCCTTTTAAAACCTTTGGAACATCTTCTATAGTTTTAACATTTTCAGTAATATTTTCTCCTTGCTTACCATCTCCTCTTGTTGCAGCTTGAATAAGTAAACCATTTTTATAAATTAATGTTGCAGATAAACCATCAATTTTAGGTTCTGCTAAAATATCCATGTTTTCGTTTTCATTAATTTTTAAAAATCTACGTGTTTTATTTAGAAACTCTTCTACTTCTTTATTTGTGAATGTATTTCCTAATGATAACATCGGCACAACATGATTGATCTTATTAAAACTTGATGTTAATGAACTACCAACTCTATTAGATGGACTATTGACTAATATTAAATCTGGAAATAGTTTCTCTAAATTTTTATTTTGTATTCTGAGGTTATCATAATCCGCATCAGATATTTCCGGTAAGTCTTTATTATAGTATAAATTATCATGATATTCAATTTGAGATGCCAAACTTTTTAATTCTTTGATCACTTCTTTTTTATTCATCAAACAATCCTTAATTAATTAGATTTAAAGTTTTTTATCATTAAGAAACAAACTCTTAGCTGCGTTTCTAGCTGCATCAGTAATTTTTTCTCCTGATAACATTCTAGCAACTTCCTCTATACGCTCTTTCAAATCTAAATCATTTATGCTTGTAGATGTAAAGCTATTATTAGTGCTTTTATTAACTTTAAAATGATTATTGGATCTCGCCGCAACTTGAGGATGATGAGTGACTGCTAGCACTTGATTATTACCTCCTAATAATAACAATCTTTTTCCAATCGCATCCGCTACAGCTCCTCCAACTCCAGTATCTACTTCATCAAATATTAATGTTTTTTTATTAAGAAAATCATTATTATCAGACGATAAAGAAACTTTTATTGCTAACATTATTCTTGATAACTCTCCTCCTGAAGCTATTTTTTCAATTGGTTCATGCCCAGAACCCTTGTTAGTTTCAATGTTAAATATAACATTATCTATTCCATTAGGGTTCCAATTATTTTCTTCTAATAAGTTAATCTTTATACTAAAATTTGCATTATCTAATTTCAAAATGGGAAATTCCTTATTTACGGCATGAGATAATTCTATATTAGCTTTACTTCTTAAGTTGGATAAGGTTTTTGCTTTATCAAAATACTCTTCTCTTAGAGCTTTATTTTCTTTCTCTAATTTTTTTATATCTGCCTTATTATTAGATAAATCTGAAAGCTGTGCTTCTATCTTATTTTCTAAAT
>Ga0209630_10004750_pt1 | contig 11799 bp, 6 predicted proteins | sample COG_01_FD_184745 | JGI IMG/M metagenome (GOLD analysis project Ga0209630, IMG submission 184745) | Pelagic Microbial community sample from North Sea - COGITO 998_met_01 (SPAdes) (version 2) | ecosystem: Environmental > Aquatic > Marine > Neritic zone/Coastal water | place: Helgoland, sampling... | reverse complement strand
ACCTCGTATACGTCTGTTTTTGATTTTGGGGATACTGTTACGTATGACTGCGCTGGATTAGGGTATACATCAAACTGAGCAGTAGCAAATTCCTGTATAGACGAGTTTCTGTCTCGTACGTGAATAAAGTCTTCTTTTGTTTCTGTTGCTGAGCCATTCTTGTCAGTGGCTTTTAAGGTGACGGTATACCATCCCGTATCTTGGAATACAACTTTAGGATGCGCTTCATTTTCTGAAGTGCCATTGACGAAAACAAATCCGGTATTCGGGCTCATCGTCCAGACAAAAGAAAGGTCGTCTCCTTCTGATTTGTTTGTGAAATTAACAACGGTGCCTTGTTTTGGCGAAACTTTGTCTGATTCGAAATCAACCACTATTGGTGTTACCTTAGACCATTCATTTCTATACTGAACAACCGTCGGTGTAAACCGTCCTAAAACTTCGTTGCCTGTAATGGTCAGCATCGGTATTTTTTCCGTGGTACTTAGCCACTTGTATTCGATACGTGTAACATACTGTCCAAACTTAATGGAAGGCGTCGAAACACTTATGGAATCCAATTCAGTAATGACACTTTTCACACGAATACACTCTACGTCTTTGGCATATGGCGTTGATATTTTACCCCATCCGTCAACGGTCGTTACACGGTTTCCTTTTCTAATAAACGAGCCTAGTTTTATACCTGCAGATATGGGCACTTCCACATCAAAAGTTGTTGAGTCCTTATCTCCGTACTTAAGCGGAAATACAAATATTTCATCAGCATCTGTGTGTTTTCCTGTTTGCGGAAGCGGAATAGCGGCGAATTGAAATCCCATGCCTACATCACGAAAACTGGCATTTGAATTCTGAAAAAAATTATAAATATTTTTAAATTGGAAATTGCCAAAGCCAAGTGTGTCAGTCACTTTTTTCCCAAATGTTGTAAAGCCAAAATTTAGGATATATGGAGTTCTTAAGCTGCTCACATATTTGTCCATGTCGTCACCGGTATTGGTGAGTTTCGTATAATCCCATGATACGTTCTCACCTGTTTTGCTCACATCCACCCCAAAAGCTAAAGCTGTTGAGTATTCAATTTCGTCGCCAGAACTAGGCATGTGGTTTTTGTTGATTGTGATTTGGCCAAATACGTTGATTGCGGCCATACAACATAAAAGAATTGAAATGCGTAACATTGTGTTCTTGATTTAATTGGATATTTTACGAATTTAACGATACTATTTTAGAGAATGAGAAAGTTGAGTAAATATGGCATTCTGCTGGGTTTGCAAATAATTGCGGTTTCATGTTTTGGGCAAAAACCGATAGGTGATTTTCGATGTGGACACAGCCTTCAGTCCACTCAGTCTTATCAAAAGAAGTCTTCCCAAATTGATGTAATACACTATTTCATCGCATTGGATTTTACAGACTTTCAGAATCAAACACTTAAAGGGTTTACCGAACTCACGATTGTCGCAACAGAAACTATTAAAAACATTCAAGTACAACTTGAAGGATTAACCGTTGACAGTGTAATGAAAGAAGGTGTGTCATTAACGTATGCTCAAAATGGAATGAATCTGGACGTCGTTCTGCAGGAAACGCTTAAGGTGTCTGATACGATTAAACTAAAAGTGTACTACTACGGTAAACCTAAACGCGATGCGAGTTGGGGAGGTTTCTACTATTCTGGCGATTATGCGTTTAACTTGGGGGTCGCTTTTACGTCTAATCCGCATAATTATGGCCGTGTATGGTATCCCTGTTTAGATAATTTTACAGACCGCGCTACCTATTCATACCTCATTACGTGCACCGATGATAAAAAGGCCATGTGTAATGGTCTTTTATCAGGGGTTACAAACAATGGCAATGGAACCTCAACGTATCATTGGGAGTTGAAACAACCTATACCGACTTATTTGTCGAGCGTTGCAATAGCCCCCTACACATTGAATGAATATACGCACAATGGAATTCCTGTGATATTGAGCAGTATAGCCGAAGATTCAGTAGATATGGCGAAGTCATTCCGAAATCTAAATGGTTGTATTGATGCCTATCTATCTCGATATGGCACGCATACATTTGATCGAATAGGGTTTAACGCTGTGCCATTTAATGGTGGGGCCATGGAGCATGCAACAAATATTGCATATCCAAATTTTGGTGTCGATGGAGACTTAACCTATGAAACACTATATGCACACGAACTTGGTCATCATTGGTGGGGTAATACTGTGACTTGTCGCACGGCAGAAGATATGTGGATCAATGAAGGCTGGGCCTCATATTCAGAAAGGGTATTCCTTGAATGGATATATGGTAAGGAAAGGTACGACCAAGATATATCGTCTAACCATAGAGCTGTGTTGCATTATGCCCATCTGAGGGACGGCGACACCTTGCCAATTTCAGGAATAGGCCACACCCAAACATATGGTAGTCATGTATACGACAAAGGTGCTGATGTAGTACATACGCTCCGCGGGTACATGGGTGATTCGTCTTTTTTTGAAGCTGTTCAGACCTTTTTAGTGAAATATAAGTTTCAGGATGTGTCTAGTGCTGACTTGGAAGCACATTTTCAAACGTATACAGCTCAAAATTTGAAGTCGTTTTTTGATCAATGGGTGTACAATCCGGGATTTCCGCATTTTTCTGTTCTTGGTTATGAAGCTAAACCCAAAGGAGACAAATATCTTACCTCTTTAGTCGTTGGACAACGTAAGCGTTTTGCGCCAAAATTTTTCGACGATGTGCCGATGGATGTTACATTTTTCGCCAAAGATTTTTCAACTCAAACCTATACTATTCGCCTTGGAAAAGAAAGACAACAAATGATGCTGGAAACTGATTTTGTGCCGGTGTATGTTGCCATTGATATGCACAAAAAAATTAGTGATGCAATTACAGACGATTATAAATGGATAAAAGATACAGGTTCGTATGATTTTGGAGATGCAATGATGACGGTTGATGTAAAGTCAAGTAGCGATTCATCTTTGGTACGTGTTGAACACAATTGGGTAGGTGCCGATAACTATTTCAACAAAGGTTTACCTTTTATATCACGAGAGCGGTATTGGAGCGTTGACGGTGTTTGGGATTCAGATTTTAAAGCGGATGCTACCATCGAATATTTTGGTCGCGAAACAGGTAACAATTTTTTAATTGGATATTTAGACGTGGATTTAATCCGAAATACGGAAGAATCGATGGTGTTGATGTATCGGGCTAGTCCTAGTGCAAATTGGGAAGTTTGTGCAGATTATACTTGGGAGATGGGTTCTAAATTCGATAAACGAGGTTCTTTCACCATACATAATGTTCAGAAAGGCCAATACGCATTTGCGGTAAACGAGGCAGATCGTTTGAGTGTGAAACCAACACTTACGGAATCGACCAAATATGTGTCGGTTTATCCTAACCCAACCTCCGATACGTTAAACATGCAAATAAAAGATGCCAAAGGAAGTTTAGTTGAAATTACTGATGGTAACGGCCGCTTGGTTGCTCAGTTTACTTCTACCTCTGTTGATTTTAATAAAAAGATCAATGTCACCGGTTGGGCCAAGGGTATGTATTATATCGGCGTAGTAGTAAACGATAAGCCGTATCAACCCAAGCGCGTTTTAGTGCGATAGAGACAGCAGTGTGCTGTTCAGTCTAAAGACCAATTTATTGGTTGCTGTCCGTTATTATTTAGAAATTCATTGCACTTCGAAAAGTGTCGGTTTCCAAACCAATACCCTCTATTGGCACTCAATGGACTTGGGTGCCCGCTTTCTAAAACCAAGTGCTTTTTTCTGTCGAGCTTTTTTCCCTTTCGTTTGGCAAACCCACCCCAAAGCATAAAGACCATAGGATTGTTGCTGTTATTCAGACGTTCAATAATAGCATCGGTAAACTCCTCCCAACCTTTGTTTTGATGCGAACCTGCCTTTGCTTGTTCAACCGTTAATGTTGCGTTTAGCAACAGTACGCCTTGTTGAGCCCAGCCTGACAAATCTCCATGAGGGGCTGGTGATATAGACAAGTCGGCTTTAAGCTCTTTGTAAATATTGACCAATGAAGGTGGAATTGTAATGCCTTTCTTAACCGAAAAACACAATCCATTAGCTTGGCCTGAACCGTGATATGGGTCTTGTCCGATGATTATCACTTTGACGTGATTAAAATCACACGCATTCATGGCAGCAAAAATGTCATTACCTGGAGGGTAAATCGTTTTGCCTATTTTTTTCTCTTGCTTTAGGAAGCTTTTTAATTGCGTGAAATACGATTGCTCAAATTCGGATTGAAGTTCACGTAACCATGATTTTTCTAACTGAATGTTATTGGGCATGTTCTTCTATGTCATCCTTGGGGTAATATGGGCTTGGTTTAACAAGTGTGTTATACATGTAGTACGCTGATCCGGCAAGTACAATGACAAACAGTATTAATGCAACCAGTTTTTTAACTTGTGAAGATTTCATAGGCATAAAAAAGCCCAACAAATTTACACTTGTTGGGCTTCGAAATGGTTTTATTTTAATTCCCGTCGTTTCCTAAGAAACTATAGTTCTTGCTAAAATTGAGCATTTGCTCAACATATCCTTCCGTATGTGTAATTGTAAGATCTTCGAAAGCATCGCCATTCATCACAGGTGTTAAAGTAGGTTGAACAAATCCACTGTAAGGAGCTAAATTAAATTGCTCGTAACGGGCTTTCACTTCTTTCATTAAATCTTGGTCTGCGGTGATGCCATATCCTTCAACTAAGTTTTCAGCTGCCTCAAAGTCACCTTCAGATTTTAAACGTTGAATTTCGCGAAGTAATTTACCAAACAAAGTGCGTAGCTTATCGTAATCGTTCACAACGAAATAAGTCTTACCACCTTCTACCACTTTCTCGATTACATTTTCGTCTGCGCCTTTTTCATAACACCACGAAGCGATAAGTTGTCTGTTCCGCATATGATCTTCTTCCACATTATCACCAGGTTCTAATCTGCGTAATTGAAGCATCATACCGTTCATGATGTAACTGTCGTATTCCGATTTTCCAACATCAAGAGATTCCATTAAACCTAAGTCAACTAATTTTTGATCGTAGATGTAGTACAATGCAACTAAATCGGCTCGGGCTTCTTCAAGCGTATTGCTGTAATTTTTCAAAGTCTCTTTTGGTGTGCCTATGCCTTCATTTATCTTACCTGAAGCATGACCAATTACCTCGTGCATAGCAGTGTGCAATTTGCCAGCTAACTTGCCATGTTTCTTAACACGGTCTTGAGATTCTTTAGAGAGATAAAATTCTTCTGTTGAGCCGCTCCCAGATGCGTCACTATAGGCCTGAACAATGTTTCCAAGACTTACAGATTTTGAACCATGGTTGGCACGAATCCAGTTGCTGTTTGGTAGGTTAACACCAATTGGCGTTGCCGGTGCAGCGTCTCCACTTTCCATTACGGCATTTACAACCTTGTAGCTTACGCCTACAACGTTGGCTTTTTTGTGTTCATCCATGATAGGCGAGTTGTCTTCAAACCACTGTGCGTTTTGACTCATTATTTGCATCTGCTCTGAAGCCTGAAAGTCTTTTATTTCAATCACACCTTCAAAAGCACCTTTGTACCCTATAGCATCTCCATACACTTCAATAAAGCCAAGAATAAAGTCAATATCTCCATCGGTAGAATTAATCCATGCTAGGTTTGTTTTGTCCCATGTATTTAGGTCACCTGTTTGGAAGTATTCTATAAGCAGTTTAAGGTGATTCGCTTGTTCGTCGTTTTCAGCAACAGCACACGCTTTTTCGAGCCAATACACCATCTTCTCTAAAGCGCCTGAATACAAGCCACCAACTTTGTAAGTAAGGTCGGTTAGTTCACCGTCCACTTTTACCAGCCTTGAGTTTAGTCCATTTTCGATAGGCTCTTTGTTGCCTTCAATCATTTGACTTTTATAATGTGCAATGGCTTCAGCTTCGGTAATACCGTCACCATAATAATTGTTGGCTGAAGATTGAATCTTGTCAAACCCTTTATCTTTAACCACTTTCTTGGGTGCCATGGTATCGTCAAACATGAATGGCTTCAATTTTACGATCATCGCTTCACCATCTTCTCCTTCTATTGTTGGCCAGTTGGCATCTGGAGAGTTGGCAACCAATTCGTCGAAATAGGTATCAGAAAAAGCAGGAATAATCTTTTTTTCAGAATAGTGATGGTGGATGCCATTGCTAAACCAAATTCTTTTCAAATAAACTTCAAAATTTTTCCAGTCTTCAGTGGTTTTGTCACCAGTATAGTTTTGATAAATCTCTTCTAAAGTTCGTCGAATTTGAATATTGTGCTTGAAATTTGAAGCGTAAATGATGTCTCTACCGCTCAAAGCAGCTTGAGAAAGGTAATACACCAACTCCTTTTGTTTTACAGATAATTTATCAAATCCTGGAACCTGATATCTTAAGACCTGTAGGTCAGCAAATCGGTCTACTTTTACTTCGAAAGATGTTGAATCAGCGGTTGATTCAACTACTTCTGTATTGGTCGTATTGCTTTTGCAAGAGGCTAATCCAACCGCAATAGCAATAAATAATACAATCTTGTTTGTCATAATATTTTGAAATCTCTTTTTTTGTACTCGTGCAAATCAACCATTTTTTTTTGAGAAACCGATGTTCGGTCTAATACACAGCAATACTTAACGCCATATATGTTATACTACATAATCAAATTCACCTTACTGCTGTATTCAAGGATATACTTTAAAAGAATCTACATATCTGGGACAGAGCACATACCAAAGGATAAACCTGTATTCCTGGCCTCTAACCATAGCAACGGGTTTTTGGACGGGACTATGGTAAGTGCACTCATTTTCCCCAAATCAACTAGAATTTTTGTTCGTGGCGATGTGTTTGGAAAAGGTTGGGCAAATTTTTTACTACGCAGTTTGAAATTGATTCCAATCTTTAGAGCTAGAGATGGTGACACCCGAACCAATAGAGATGGAAACAACAGAAGTTTTGACCAACTGTATGAGGAATTCAAGAAAAACAGAATCGTTTTAATCTTTCCTGAAGCCGATGCTCAAATAGAAAAGCGTTTGAGGCCGCTGAAAAAGGGGATGGCTAGAATGATCATAGACATGGAGAATCGTGGTGACAAAAACATGGAAGTGGCCATTGTTCCGTTCGGTTTAAACTATACACATTACAAACGTCATAGAAACGAGTTAATGATTAGTTTTTCTAAGCCTGTGTATTTGAAGGACTATATGGAAGAAGGTGGAAACGAAAGGGCGGCGTATAATGCACTTACAACGGATGTTGGTGATCGGATTAGAAAAGAAATGGTTGATGTTAATCAGGGTGATGAAGAAGTAACTGAAACCGCGTTGCGTATTATTCGATCTGAACGGAGTGAACCAATCGTTAAGTTTTGGTTCGGCTCAAAGGCTAGATTACAGGCGGAAATTAACGCTGCCGACAGAATTAAATTCAGTGATTCAGGCAGTTCATTGCGTACTAAAATCATCGACTATCAAGATGCTCTTGACGTAGCAAATACAACGGAAATAGGGTCTCAACGTGTAAAAATTTGGGAGTATATCTTTTGGCTCATATTTATTATACCATCAAGTTTGTCTTGGCTGGTTTCGCGGTGGGGCTTGTATTTTGGTAAACGCTTGGTGGATGCCAAAGTGAAAAAAGATGAACTGTACGAAAGCATATATTTTGGCGTTGGACTGGCATACAACTGGATTTTGATGTTGGTCGGTTACCCATTGTGTGCCCTATTTTTTGGTTGGTGGGGTGTTTTGGGATGGTTTATATTCAGATGGTTGTCTATTCCGTATCAGCATTGCCAAGAAATTATGCAGCATGTTAAAGCACGTCAAGCATGGAAAAAGGACGCAAATGTGCTCAATCAATTGAGAAAGGAAGTCTTAGCAGAATTATCTTAACCATTTATTGTAACATTCGCTAAACACGTACATTTGCACCATGCCTAGCATTGCATTTTATACCCTTGGCTGTAAGCTTAATTTCTCAGAAACATCCACTATTGGTCGACAAGCCAAAAAGGAGGGATTCGAGGTAATAGATTTTTCGGAATCGGCTGATATCTATGTTATCAATACCTGTTCAGTTACAGAAAATGCCGATAAAAAATGCAAGCGTGTAGTTAAGGATGCGAAAAAAAACAATCCTGAATCTTCGGTGGTGGTGATTGGGTGTTATGCCCAACTCAAACCCAAAGAAATTATAGATATTGAAGGCGTTGATATGGTTCTTGGCGCGGCCGAGAAGTTCAATTTGATGGAACACCTTCAAAGCATCCAGAAGGAAGCGAAACAAGTATTTAATGCCAATATTAAGGAAACGAATGTCTTTATCCCTGGGTTTTCAGTGGGAGACAGGACGAGAAGTTTTATGAAGGTGCAGGATGGCTGCGACTACTTTTGTTCTTTTTGTACCATTCCATTGGCTAGAGGTAAAAGTAGAAGCAATACGATTGCCGAAACCATTAAAGTCGCAAACGAAGTAGCCCAAACAGAGGTAAAAGAAGTTGTTTTAACCGGCGTAAACATTGGTGATTTTGGGGTAGATACAGACGAATCATTTTATGACTTGGTTGAAGCATTGGATGAAGTTGAGGGCGTAGATCGTTTCCGAATAAGCAGTATAGAACCTAATTTGTTGGAGGACGGCATTATTGATTTTGTCGCCAGATCGAAACGTTTCGTTCCACATTTTCACGTTCCGTTGCAAAGTGGCAGTGATGAAGTGCTTCAAAAAATGCGGCGCAAGTACTTGTCAGATTTGTATGTCGATCGTGTGGCCAATATCAAAACGGCTATGCCACATGCGTGTATTGGCGTAGATGTTATTGTTGGTTTTCCTGGGGAGACAAAAGCCCATTTTTTAGAAACCTATAATTTCTTAAATGAGTTGGATATAAGCTACTTACACGTGTTTCCATATTCTGAACGTGCCAATACCACCGCAAAGAAATTAGCAGGAAAAATATCCAAGGCCGAGAAGACTGAGCGGGCGGACATGTTGCGAATTTTGTCGCATAAGAAGCGCATGGCTTTTTATAGAAACCATTTAGGGGAAACGAGGACTGTACTTTTTGAAGGAGAAAACAAAGATGGATTGATGTATGGTTTTACCGATAATTACATAAAAGTCGGTTTGCCTTTCGATAAAACATTGGTCAATCAGTTGGTTGACGTAAAGTTGGTTGACCTCAATGCAGACGGTGTGGTAACGATGGAACGTGTTGAAGCCAACAGTCTTGTTTAACGTTCGGCTATAAATTACCACTGCCGGACTAAATTGAATTAGCAATATCCATATTTTTTAAGGTATTTCGCACGAATTAGAAATCTATGTTTCCAAATTTTTATTATGTGTTCAAAGACTTACTTGGTATAGAAATACCAGCACTTGTTTTTGTAAATACATTTGGGTTTTTTGTGGCGATTGCCTTTCTACTTGCCAACTATACCATGCGTCTTGAGCTAAAGCGCAAAGAAGAGGATGGTTTATTGCAAGGAACTCCTGCAAAACAGTGGTTTGGTAAGCTACCGTCGCTAATGGATTATGTGTCGAACGCCTTTATGGGCTTCGTTTTTGGGTGGAAATTCTTATACCTTTTCACCAACGCCAGTAATCTTTTTGACGATCCACAGAGTCACATACTTAGCTGGGAAGGTTCAATTCCTTTAGGTATAGTAGCAGCGGCTTTGGCAGTTGGATTTAAATACTACGACGCTAAAAAAATCGCCAAAGAATATCCAAAACCGGTATTAAAAGATACAACGATTCATACCTACCAGCGCATGGGGGCCATTACCTTGGTTGCAGCTATTGCGGGTTTGCTGGGTGCAAAGATTTTTGATCATATGGAGCACTGGGACGAGTTTATCGAGAATCCCTTAAATGCGTTTTTAGACCCGTTTAGCGGTTTAACATTTTACGGCGGCTTGATTTGTGGTGGTGCAGCTGTACTGTGGTATGCTAAGAAGTACAACATTGGATGGAAGCATATGTTAGATGTTGGTGGGCCAGCGATGATGTTGTCATATGGAGTGGGAAGAATTGGCTGCCACATGTCTGGAGATGGTGATTGGGGTCAGGTAAACGAATTAGCAAAACCTAGTTTCTTGCCAGATTGGATGTGGGCATATACGTATCCAAATAACGTTGCAGGTATTTGTGATGCAGAAGCGCATACGGCATGCCCTCCTGGACAAATTCCAGAATTGGTGTTACCTGTGTGGCCAACGCCATTGTATGAGGCCATGATGTGTATTGGTTTATTTTTTGTCTTGTGGTACCTGCGCAAACGCATTTCAATACCTGGCGTAATGTTTAGCGTTTATCTTTTCCTTGCCGGTTTCGAGCGGTTTTGGATAGAGAAGATACGTGTGAATGCGGTCTATAAAATCGGAGGCATGGAAATTACCCAGGCCGAACTTATATCTGTGGGGATGATGATTGGAGCCGTTGCCTTATTTGTTTATTCTAGGAAAACGAATACACCCAAGTCATCTCTTGACGAAACATCGTCGGATGCTATTTCTTCCTGATTACATTAGCTCATTTGGATTGAGTTAAACCTCATTTTACAGCTTGTTTATGTTCACGTTTACGTTTAACAGAAATTAGTCCTTTGATGGTAAATCAATCTTATATTTCAGTATGCGTACTAGGTTTCTTTCCTGATGTGAAGAAAATTCTTCATCGTAAACCGTCAGTTGGTCATTCATTAAATTAACGGCCTGAACTTGCTGTAATTCGTTACTTCTTGGGTCAGATACGTTTGTTCCTTCAACACCAGTTCCTGCCAGTGTTCGCAACATGTTTCCATCCCAAACCATAATGTAGTTGTCAGAGTAAAACGCAATATATTTTCCGCTGCTACTTGCGCATAATTTATCTTCAAACAGACTTTTGCCACTGAATGCCAGGCCGAGTTGAAACAAGGTGTCAGTGGTATACAAACCCGTTTCTAACGAGTAGGTTGTCTTGGTAAATTGATTATAGCCATTGCTGTAAAATATAATCTGACTGCCGCTTGAAACTAGTTTGCACTCTCCAGTGCCATGTAAGTCACCTTTAATGTCCAGAACCTTTTTGTCTAGGAAGAATCCTTCACGCTGCGCATACAAAAAATATCTTCCAGTGTTTGAACTATCCTCTTCATAGGTTAAGTAAGCAAAGTCTTTACGCAGGTCTCTACCAACAAACCCCATAAATGTCAATCTGGAAATATTTTCATCAGACTCAGGATAGTAATGCCAAGAATAATAGTAATCGCCGTTCTTATCGAGGATGTGGACGTTCTGTAAACCACCTTTAAACATTCTCTCAGGCCAATCCATACGCACATAATACAGCTCTCCAGTATCAGAAAAACCAACATCGCCTATGTTATGGACATTGTCAACGTCAGCATGCCACCGATCCATAGCATTTATGTTATACGTGTTGGAACCGGTTTCACCCATGCGCATTGGGTCATTTGTCTCATGTATAGTGGTTAGAGACGACGGCATCTTGGGATACTTCTGATCCCAACGGAGTTGATTGATTTTAAAAATGGAGTCACGAATAGTCGTAGCGGATTTATGTTTAGGATTCTTAGCCAACATTGCTCTTCTAACAAAATAAGCTGAAGTATATTGTGCCATTTGACTGCTGTCTTTAGGGTATTTCACGTCAATGCAATCACAATCCTGATGGATGTCGCTGTTCACCATTGAAAACCGCTCTGATGCATTAACGGCAATATTTATGGATGCTAA
>Ga0209630_10004748_pt1 | contig 11804 bp, 8 predicted proteins | sample COG_01_FD_184745 | JGI IMG/M metagenome (GOLD analysis project Ga0209630, IMG submission 184745) | Pelagic Microbial community sample from North Sea - COGITO 998_met_01 (SPAdes) (version 2) | ecosystem: Environmental > Aquatic > Marine > Neritic zone/Coastal water | place: Helgoland, sampling... | reverse complement strand
AGCCCAAAGGCAGTAAGAAAAACGATTAAACTTGAGGTTCTTAAATGGATCAATGCTAAAAGAGATTCATTAGATGATTACAGACCTTATATCGATGAGATCATAGAACATCACTTCAAGCCTTTACATACATTGATGTGGACGATTAAATCATTAGAAAACACACCTGATGCTGAATTGACAAAAGATGGTAACACGCTTAATAAAGCTTCGTACAAGAACGCAGCAAGAGTATTACAATCCATGGAGTCTGATATAATCATCAAGGGGATATGTAATCAGTTGAAAGATGAGAAACCAAGTATTCCGCTCTTTACTATCCATGATTGCATCTACACAAATGAGTCCAACTTCGAGTATCTCTACAGCTTCTCAAACCAGTATATAAAGGATCATTACAACATCAATATCACCTTCAATAAGGAGTAAAATCTTGATGAAATAAGGGCATATTTCTAGCTGAAATAGAAGGTTTACAGATTACCCTAAAAACCACCTCTATTAACTCCAAATAAGGTTTATGAGTTTTTGCACCACATACTGGGTATGTCTGTGTTGGAGTAGGGTATTAGTTAGTTGTATATACTCTAGATATACTTCTAATGAGTATACATAATTAGATATACTTTAATTGGTATTACTACTGCTGTTCAACCATTGGTTATCACCTTATTTCTATATCCTTTTAATCTTTAGTTGTCTCTACTTCTAGTTTAAATTCCTACTTATCTTCTTATCTCTATACCCTTATTTAAATCTATTCTTATTTCTATAGTATAAGCCTTTACTTATCATCTTAATCTTTTAGAACCTATAGGGACTATCTTTAGATTACAACCTTCTTCCTCATCCTTCTATTAAGATTTGATATCTATTCTAAGCTAGATTCTAAAGCCTTTAATGACCTTCTTATCACTAGGTAGTACTTCTTCCTTTGTCCTTAAATAAGTTCTTTAGAAGAGCTAATACAACCTCTATACAGACAAGCTTTAAAGCTATTGTGAAGACGTATCAGCATAGATTTATAATTCTTATTTAGAAGGGAAAAGAATGCTTTAAAGAGGCTTATGTGAGCTCTATGGATAATGGTTTAATCCCCTTCTACAAGGATGCCAAAGACTATGTTGGAAGAAACGATTTTAAGGGTAAGAAATAGGCTTATTCCGTACAGTTAGTGAAGTTAGGTTTGGGTTCTGTCCAAGCGGTTGCGTCTGTGCTGAAACCTTCACAATCAGTTACATTACCGACATCCCAAGAACCAATATCTTGATTGAAAGCAGTAGCATCCCAAAACATACGGTACATATTTGTTACATTACTCACATCCCAAGAGCTAATGTCTTGATTGAAAACGGGGTGTAAAAAAAACATTGCACTCATATTAATAACCTTACCGACATCCCAAGAACCAATGTCTTGGTTGAAAGAGTTAGCACCTTCAAACATAGTATCCATATCACCTACACTACTCACATCCCAAGATCCAATGTCTTGGTTGAAAGCATAGGCATAAGTAAACATCTTCAACATATTGGTAACATTACTTACATCCCAAGAACCAATGTTGCTATTGAAAAATGCTGCTTCAAAAAACATCCCAGACATATCTGTCACCTTACTGACATCCCAAGATCCAATGTCTTGATTAAAAGAAGTAGCCCCTTTAAACATAACTTTCATATCTGTCACATTGCTTACATCCCAAGAACCAATGTCGCTATTGAAAGACCTTACACTCTGAAACATCCCAGACATATTGGTAACATTACTCACATCCCAATTACTGATATCTTGGTTAAAACTAGAACCTGCAAACATCGCTTTCATATTTGTTACATTACTAACATCCCAATTTGAAATATTTCCATTTAATGGAAGGGACTGACGTGGATACAAATGGCTGTAAAATATCGAAAACATCCCTTCCATATTTGTTACATTACTCGTCACCACTTTAGTAAGATCCTCCTCATTCCTTACCATTTGATAAAGCATCGCTGAATCTACGACCAAATAACTAATACTATCTAAAACATAATTTTCACCAGCTAAAGCATATTCTGTCGCTTTAATTGTAACTCCATTTTCATCGGGATAAATGAAAGTTACTGCACAGCCATTCTCATCAACTGTAGCACCCTCGGGAGTATCCTCACAAGTATCCACATCATCCGTTACACCATCACCATCAGTATCTTTCTGAGAATCTGAACATCCACTACTATCTACCGTTTCACCGTTAGGAGTATCAGCACAAGTATCCACATCATCAGTTACCCCATCCCCATCTGTATCCTTCTGTGAATCAGAACAACCACTACTGTCAACAGTTTCTCCACTAGGAGTATCCGCACAAGTATCATCAGCATCGGCTACACCGTCTCCATCAGCATCTAATACTGTGGTAGAAGTATCACCTGTATTGTCAGTTGTATCATCCGCAACAGGATCATCACTATCACCACAATTGGTAAACAAAACAAGTGAATAAAGAATACTCAAGAAGAGCAGGTGTTTGATGTTTTTCATAGTGGTTGTGTTAGAGTTGTATTAACCCTTTGAGGAAGCTTATTCCCCGCAGTTAGTGAACATGGGTTTGGATTCTGTCCAAGCGGATGCTGAAATACTGAAAAAAGCACAGTTGGTTACGGCATTTACATCCCAAGAGCTCAAATCTTGGTTGAAAGCAACAGCCCGAAAAAACATATTACCCATTTTTGTTACATTACTCACGTCCCAAGAACCTATGTCTTGGTTGAAAGAAGTAGTTTCTTTAAACATACCACTCATGTTTGTTACATTGCTCACATCCCAAGATCCAATGTCTTGGTTGAAATTATCGCAATAACTAAACATATTAATCATATCTGTTACATTACTCACATCCCATGAGCTTATGTCTTGATTGAAAGCATAAGCTTCCAAAAACATACCACTCATGTTTGTTACATTACTCACGTCCCAAGAACCAATATCTTGATTGAAAGATTTGGCTCCCCAAAACATCTGCTGCATATTCGTTACATTACTCACGTCCCAAGAACCTATGTCTTGATTGAAAGCATGTGTCCTTCCCTCTTCACTATATTCCCAAGCTCCCATAAACATCTGTTTCATATTCGTTACATTACTCACGTCCCAAGAACTAATATCTTGATTGAAAGAATTGGCCATCCAAAACATCTGTTCCATATTTGTTACACTGCTTACATCCCACGAGCTGATGTCTTGGTTAAAAGTCAAAGCTCCCGTAAACATCTGTTGCATATTCGTTACATTACTCACATCCCAAGAACTTATGTTTTGGTTGAAAGAAGCTTGATAGTCAATACGATTATTATCTCCTCCAAGCAGTCTCGACATATCTGTTACTTTCGATGTAACAACCCTCGAACCGTCCTCGTTTTGTAACCATTCGTTTACTAATTGATTATCTACTACCAAATAACTAATTCCATTTAATTCATACCATTCACCAATTACAGCATCTGATGATGCTTTTATTGTAACACCATTTTCGTCTAGGTAAATGAAACCACTTTCTGTATTCGTAACGGGATCATCACTATCACCACAATTGGTAAACAATACAAGTGAACAAAGAATACTTAAGAAGAAGAGGTGTTTGAAATATTTCATAGTAGATGTGATTTTTTTTTGATAAATGGTTTGCAAAGGATTCCTAAACTAAAACTGGAATGAACAAAATTAATTACCCAACAGACTAAAGTCAAAAAAAAATAGATGTATTGTAATTCAACTATTTTAAAATGAGCGAAAATCATCTCCAACCTCAGTAAATTCTTTTCATCCGAAGGAGGCATTCCTAGTTACAAAACCGTCATGAAGGCTTTGACAGGAGAATCAAGTGGTAGAAAGTCAAGAAAGAGGAAGATGTTTTACTAGTGTAACACTTCATCTCCCTTCTACAAGGATGCCAAAGACTATGTTGGAAGAAACGACTTTAAGGATAAGAAGTAGCTAAAGACTCCACTTTTATTTGATTACACACTTTTGAATTTTTCATCTACTTCAAAATCGTATTTGAAACTATGAAATTTAGAATAAATTCAGAACCTAAACTACCACTTAATTTAGTTAGGTTTTTTCGTTTCTCCCAAGAAAATTAGTTTCTGTTTAAACGACTCCTTTTTTGTGTCCAAAATATAGTAGGACCATGTTGGTAAGTCCTAATATAATTACAGGTAATGGGGCTGTGGGATTCCCTTGAGTTAAACTGATTAAATCAGGAAGCGCAAAAAAGCCAGAAAATACAAATAAGAGAAATGAAACTCGTCTCAATACTTCTAAATCTTTAAATGTAGTTGCACCAATGCAAATAAAACTAAATCCTAATGCGAGTAAACCAACGACAAGTGCGAATTGATCAAACATAACTATGGCATCAGAAGAAGGACTTTCTCCAAAAACATCCCCAATTAACATCAATTTAAATTCCTTAGATAACATACTGATATATAATGGAAGTGCTTGAAGAAATGTTGCCACTGCAGCAATCCAAAAGATAATTTTTATTTTCATAATTAGTGCTTTTAAAATTCAAATATAGTTATTCCCTAATTATTTACAATAACTAGTGATAGCTAAATATATTCTTTACCTCTATTGTTTTGACTTAAAGAACCATAAAAAATGAGGGCAGTAAATAATATTACGTTTCTTATTCTAAGTAAGATTACCTACCCTTAGTGAATTATTCTCACCAGAGGGTATTGCTCTAGTCCAATTTATTTTTGTGTAATGGATTTAAGCTACGCACAAGTCAAGGGACTCTACAAGAAGAAAAAGTACAAATTCTCTGTTGGTGCGTATCAGTGGATTCAACTGGGTATGTGTTTGCCGATATGAAGTTGAAAGGGGAAGGATATGATGGGTAATCCAACCATTGGTCTTGATTTTCAGAACCATAATATGGTTTTTGGGGTTAACTTTAATCGAATAGATAAAGTGATTCAATTACAAATTGAGACTGTTCAAAACCAAGAAATGAACGAAGAAAAGATAGCCCAACTTGAAGCACAATTAACTGGAGATATGTTCGCTGATATGGATATCAAGGATCAAATCCACAAGCTCAAGCTAGAGGCAGCAGGAGGGAGCTGCGACATTGATGATCCTGAGTGTGAAGCCTGTGGGAGTTAAAAAAAGACCCTAATTATATGAACTAGGGTCTTTTTAATATTACTAATAAAGTTTTAGTATTTCATATTCGACATCTCTTAAGCTTTCAACTTCTCCTCTCTCACTTAAAAGAGTGTAGAAGTCATCTTGTTTTTGTAATTCATCATAAAGCATCATATGATCTTCATTACTTTTTCCAGACACCATTACCCAATGGGTTGCACCATTTGGTCCATTGAAATCATAAGTACCAAAACTCACCATTCGTCCATCAAATTGTTTTTTAAATCTCTTGACTAGTTCATCATGCCCAATTTTAAATTGTTTTGGATTTTTAACTTTTAAATCCCAGACATGACGTATTTTATGATCATCAGCATTATCACTTCCACCTTTCCAACTCAGAATTCTTCCCGAGTATGATTCTCCCCATTCTTCAATGTAATTACCCATTTTTGCCCAAAATGCTTCTGCTTTATTATCATCAAGTCCAGTAAACCACTCTGTTCCTAAATCCCAAGCCCAAATCATGCGATGGGTCATTCCATTATCAGATCCCTTCCAAATTCGTTGCAGAGCCACATTACCGTTAGTTAGTTTTACATCCTCTTGTACTTTTTCATATGCCTCTATGATTTCATTATCATTTCCGTCTTTGATTCTGATCTCATTCACGGCATATCCCCTGGTCTGGGCTGATAGTGCTGCTGAGATTAATAAAGTAGTTATTAAAAGAAATATTTTTTTCATTTTATTGATTTTTAGGTTGATAAAAAATTTAAGAAGGTAATATAAAAAAAAACTCCTAGAGTCACCACACCTTAGCGGGAGCTGCGACATTGATGATCCTGAATGTGAAGCCTTATGGATCTTTAGAAGATATCTAATAAATTTTCCTTTAAATCAAGTAGAATTTAATTAATACCACCAATATAAGATTGAACGATAGGATTCATAGCTTGAATTTTTGTTTTCCAGGCTTCACTAATATCTCCTAATACAGTGATTTTTTCAATTTTAAACAATTCATTAAATTTCACATTTATTGGAGAGCCTAAAACTTTGCTTCCAAGTTCTTCCCAAGCTTGTGAATCTTTAAATATTTCAATTAATGTACCAGTTTTTTTACTCTCATCTAGAAAAAAATCAAATCTGATAATTCCTGAATCATCTATTCTATAAAAAAGAGGACATTGCTCTTCTCGAATAAATTTCTTTAACACGTCACTATCTACGGTATATGAACCTTGTACTAAGACAGTTACTTGATTACTTTTTTTATTTAATTCTTTTTTCATAATGTCTTGACTAAATGATTTGATGGTTGATAAAAATTTTAAGATAGTAATATAAAAAAAAACTCCTAGAGTCATCACACCCAAGAGGTTATATATAAATTAAATAGCGTACTCTCATCTTAACACCTCATGAAATACCTCCCTTTCTAACACTTCAAAATAAGCCTCAAACTCCTCCAATATCACCTCCTTAGAGAAACACTCACAAGTACTATTAATCTCCTTTAAAACGGCTGTATGCATCCCAGATTTAAGTACTCCAACTCTGTAGTAATCCTTAGCCTTATCACTTACTTTCAGCCTGCCATGCGCTCGCTTCTTATGCGTTCCTTTGACTAGGATAAAGTCATGATCTCCTTGAGTGATAAAGCCTGAATCCTCTAGTTCTTTCATAGCGAGAACGACAATATTACCAAAGGTGTTAAGACCAGATCTCCGCTCCAGTCCAATGCCATTAGCAATGTCTGATTCATCTGCTTGAAGAAAGCCAGCGGTACTGCAATGTGCTTCTAGGAAACAGTAGATCAACTTGGCTTCTTTGGATAGCTGTTTGAAGTTGTGGTTATTCCATTTAATGGTGTCTAATCTCATGTAATTTGTTTCTTACAAAGTTACAGAGGAGGTAGGAGGAGGGGTGTTTTGTTGAATATTTGAAGGATACAGTTATCCAGCCAATCTGTTTTGGAATATGCGGATTGAGAAAGTTTTTCTTTTTATCAAATCTACCCATATAAGTCAGCCAAATGACGGTGGATATTTCGTTACGCCAAAATACCCTGGACAGCAGCGGGTACTTGATTTTGGTTTTAAATGGTTATTCTTTGATTAATTGATGGAAAAAACAACATTGCGCCTAGCGTTGCCTTCGGACCCAAGATGGGTAAATATAGCTGAAAAAAATATCAAGGATATTTTGGTTGATCATGCCTTTTGCGAGCAAAAAGCGGCTTCTTCCTGTATTTCTTTGATTCTACAATATCCTGAAAAAACGGCTTTAGTAGATCGTTTAAGCCCTGTTGTTACTGAGGAATGGTCACATTTTGAGCGGGTCATAGCGCTTTTACGCAAACGGGGTTATGAGTTGGGATATCCCAGAAAAGATGAATATGTTTCTGAGTTGATGAATGTGCTCAAAAAAGGAGGAAGTAGGGAACAGCAATTGGTAGAAAAGTTACTCATGAACGCATTGATTGAGGCACGCAGTGCAGAACGCTTTAAGCTATTGTCTAAACATTTAACAGATCCAGAACTAAAGAATTTCTATCATGAATTAATGATTTCTGAGGCGGGGCATTATAGAAACTTTATTGAATTGGCGAAGGTATATTGGGATCCAGGAAAAGTAGAAATTAGATGGAAAGAGTTTTTATTTGAAGAGGCTCTTATTATGAAAAATTTGGAGATTCGTTCGGATCGATTTCACTAAGTGAATTTCTTTGAATACTAATTTAATAGCGCATAACAAGAATTCGTGATTTAGTTAAAATTAATCCTATCAATTTTAACTAATTATCTTAATAAAATTTAAAAATGTTATTAAATAATAGTATCTTCAAATTCCTAAGTCCTACTTTATATCAAGACAATTGGTTATATAATTCGATCAAATTATAAATTCGACAGTAGGTTTTCTTGTTGATCATATTCTAGTCTTAATTTGTAATTCATTTAAAAGAGATTTTTGTCTTGATGAAATATATTTATTTGCTCTTTTTCCTTTTATGTTCTCTTATGGGCATTTCACAGACCGTTACTGGAGTCACTTCAACTACGAGTAGTAATTGGTCGTATAAACAAGGACAAACGATTGCTATTACAATAGGTTTCACTTCAGCCGTTTATGTTAGAGGAACTCCTCAACTTACCTTAGAGACTGGTGGTAGTGATGCGGTTGTTAATTACAGCAGTGGATCGGGCAGTAACACTTTAACTTTTAATTATACGATTGGTGCGGGACACAATAGTGCCGACTTAGATTATGTAGCCACAAATTCTTTGGTAGTACCTGGAGGACTTAATCTGGGTACACCTATTTATGAAGATACTGATAGCGATGCTATGGGAATAACTATTAGCGGAAATTATGCTTATGTGGCTGATGATAATTCAGGTCTAGCTATTATAGATATTTCAGACCCTACAAATCCTGGCACACCTGTGTATAGAGACACCAATGGATCTGCAATAGGAGTAACAGTCAGAGGAAATTATGCTTATGTGGCTGATTATACTTCAGGCCTAGCTATCATAGATATTTCCAACCCTTCCAGTCCTGGCACACCTGTGTATAGAGCAACGTCAAAAGCATATGGAGTAGCTATCAGTGGAAATTATGCTTATGTGGCTGCTGGTCTTTCGGGTCTAGCTATTATAAATATTTCTAATCCTGCAAGCCCTGGTGCACCGGTGTATAGAAATACCAATGGAACTGCACGTGGAGTAGCTATCAGTGGTAATTATGCTTATGTGGCTGATCGTTCTTCAGGCCTAGCTATCATAGATATTTCAAATCCTGCGAGTCCGGGTACACCTGTGTATAGGAAAGCTGATGGATTTGCACTCGGAGTAACTGTTAGTGGAAATTATGCTTATGTGGCTGATGATATTTCAGGTCTAGCTATTATAGATATTTCAGACCCTACAAATCCTGGTACGCCTGAAAATGAATATACCACAGGTGATGCATATGAAGTAGCTATTAATGGTAATTATGCTTATGTGGCTAATTGGGGATCAGGCCTAGCTGTCATAGATATTTCAGACCCTACAAATCCTGGTACCCCTGTTTATATGAACACTAATGGATATGCTTATGGAGTATCTATCAAAGGGAATTATGCCTATGTATCTGATGGTAGCTCGGGTCTAGCTATTATTCCTATTTTTAATACAATAACGAATTCATCAGGTGACATAGCAACGCTTACTCTTCCTAGTCCTGGAGCTTTTAATTCCTTAGGAGCCAATAAACAATTGAATGTTGACACTAGTGTTCCTACCGTTACTGGAGTTACTTCCACTACGGGTAATGGTTCTTATAAGCAAGGTGATGTGATTGCTATTACGATAGGCTTTAGTGAGGTGGTTAATGTCACGGGAACTCCTCAGCTTACCTTAGAGACTGGAGGTAGTGATGCGGTTGTTAATTACAGTAGTGGATCGGGCACCAACACGTTAACTTTTAATTATACGGTAGGTGCAGGGCATACTTCTTCTGATCTAGATTATAAGGCAAACAATTCACTAGCATTAAATGGAGGTACGATTAGAGATGCTGCGTTAAATAATGCAACCTTGACTTTAGCCAATCCTGGAGTTGCTTATTCTTTGGGGGGCAATAAAGCATTGATTGTTGATACTACTGTACCTACCGTTACTGGAGTTACTTCCACTACGAGTAATGGATCTTATAAGCTAGGGCAAACGATTGCTATTACGATAGGCTTTAGTGAGGTGGTTAATGTCACGGGAACTCCTCAGCTTACCTTAGAGACTGGAGGTAGTGATGCGGTTGTTAATTACAGTAGTGGAACGGGCAGTAACACTTTAACTTTTAATTATACGATTGGCTCAGGACATACTTCTTCTGATCTAGATTATAAGGCCACTAGTTCCTTGGCATTAAATGGAGGTACGATTAAAGATGCTGCGTTAAATGCGGCAACCTTGACTTTGGCGAATCCTGGTGCTTCTAATTCTTTGGGGGACAATAAAGCCATTGTAGTGGATGGTGTCGTTCCTACCGTTACTGGAGTTACTTCCACTACGAGTAATAGATCTTACAAGCAAGGGCAAACGATTGCTATTACGATAGGCTTTAGTGAGGTGGTTAATGTTACGGGAACTCCTCAGCTTACCTTAGAGACCGGAGGTAGTGATGCGGTTGTTAATTACAGTAGTGGAACGGGTAGTAACACTTTAACTTTTAATTATACGATTGGTGCAGGACATACTTCTTCTGATCTAGATTACAAGGCCACTAGTTCCCTGGTATTAAATGGAGGTACGATCAAAGATGCTGCGTTAAATGCAGCGACCTTGACTTTGGCGAGTCCTGGTGCTTCTAATTCTTTGGGGGACAATAAGGCATTGATTGTTGACACTATTGTTCCTACGGTGACGGCTGTGACCTCAACAACGAGTAATGGATCTTATAAGCAAGGTGATGTGATTGATATTACGATAGGCTTTAGTGAGGTGGTTTATGTTACGGGAACTCCTCAGCTTACCTTAGAGACTGGAGGTAGTGATGCGGTTGTTAATTACAGTAGTGGAACGGGTAGTAACACTTTAACTTTTAATTATACGATTGGTGCAGGGCATACTTCTTCTGATCTAGATTATAAGGCCACTAGTTCCTTGGTATTAAATGGAGGTATGATTAAAGATGCTGCGTTAAATGCGGCAACCTTGACTTTGGCGAATCCTGGTGCTTCTAATTCTTTGGGGGACAATAAAGCCATTGTAGTGGATGGTGTCGTTCCTACCGTTACTGGAGTTACTTCCACTACGAGTAATGGATCTTATAGGCAAGGAGATGTGATAGCGATAACGGTAGGTTTTAACGAAGTAGTCAATGTTACAGGTACTCCACAATTAACTCTAGAAACAGGAAGTAGCGATGCTGTTGTTAATTACAGTAGTGGAACGGGCAGCAATACTCTGACTTTTAATTATACTATCGGTGCTGGAGAAATCTCTAGTGATTTGGATTATACGGGCACTAGTTCATTGGCATTAAACAGTGGTACTATTAAAGACGCTGCTCTTAACGCTGCATCCTTAACTTTGGCTAGTCCCGGAGCCGCTAATTCTTTAGGAGCCAATAAAGCTTTGATTGTTGATACTAGTGTTCCCACGGTCACAGGAGTTACCTCCACAACAGCAAATGGCTCTTATAAACAAGGAGATGTGATAGCGATAACAGTAGGTTTTAGTGAATTAGTTAATATTACAGGTACTCCGCAAATCACTTTAGAAACAGGAAGCAGCGATGCTGTTGTGAATTACAGCAGCGGTACTGGAACTAATACCCTCACCTTTAATTATACTGTGGGCTCAGATCATACCACTTCAGATCTTGATTATGTAGCGACGAGTTCTTTGGCATTACCCGAACCTAATCCGGGTACTCCTGTTTATGAAGACACCTCAGGAGATGCAGAGGCTATTACAGTAAGTGGTAATTATGCTTATGTAGCAGATGGGACTTCTGGTCTTGCCATTATAGATATATCAGATCCAACAAGCCCAGGCACTCCAGTATATAAGGCAACAAGCTATAAGGCTAAAAGTGTTGCTGTAAGCGGTAACTATGCCTACGTTATTGATCAATTTTCAGGTCTGGCAGTCATAGATATTTCA
>Ga0209630_10004744_pt1 | contig 11811 bp, 7 predicted proteins | sample COG_01_FD_184745 | JGI IMG/M metagenome (GOLD analysis project Ga0209630, IMG submission 184745) | Pelagic Microbial community sample from North Sea - COGITO 998_met_01 (SPAdes) (version 2) | ecosystem: Environmental > Aquatic > Marine > Neritic zone/Coastal water | place: Helgoland, sampling... | reverse complement strand
GTCAGTCTATCGGCGGTATCTTACTTTATAATCTTTCAGACACTGCGACTACAACTTCTGAGCCTTTTAGAGGGGAAAGCTATAGAAGATCTTCAGGAAGTTATGATAGTCAATCATCTGTTACAATATCAGGTGCAGTATGGAATTCAGCAACAAGCCTGAACACACTAGATGGTTTGTTATATTACGATAGTGCGCTAAGGGCGCCTCGCCAAGGTGTTTTATCAGGAGACTTTAGGAACACAGCTGATGGTGGATCTATAACAAACGGTCCAGCTGGAAATGTAGATTATACAGGCATTAGCTCTGGGTTAAGAACATTCTACAGATATTTTCAAAATACGTCTGGTGGCTCGAAAACTGATTTTGCGCTAACATTAAACGGTTCTGGTACCATAACAAGTCAAGGTACTTCGTTGTCAACATCCAACATTCACGTCTTGGCTAAGATCCCAACAACAAGTGCTGGATTTACAACAGGGTGGATGGACGCTGCTTTACCGTTTGCAACCGGTCAAAATTCAGATGGATCTGGGTGCTTAAACGGTTCTCTTGATTCTTCGCTAAACGCTACAAATAATCTAACATTTGGGACACAATCTGTCGGGGCTAATGAGTATATAGTTATAAAGATAGAAGCTGATGCTACGTGGACTGGTAACATTTCGCAAATGAGTATCACATGGAGTTAACCCAAGATGTCATATGATGCTAAAACACAAAGACTAATATCTTTAAAGAAGCTAGCTGGAAAAGCACAGACTTCTAATGACAAAGATTTAGCTAACGAGGCTTTACCATCTGGCGTAACAATGACGTCAGAAACAGTCTTTGGCGAAACTATACCGACAAATCCATCGTCTACTGCTCTCTATGACATAACAGGAAAAGTTGAGTATCTTAGGTTGCCTGTAACGTTCATAGCCGGCTCAGATACGCTAAGCGGCCGTCATGGTTTTGAATTAAAGCTACCATCCGATTATGAGGCAAACTCTTCCAATGGTAACGCCGGCACATACCCATTCTTAAATGATCAGCCGATAAACATTACATCTGGTTCTTTGCAACTAATACCAACTTCTTTCTCTAATTCTTATGAAGCTAAGCCTTTTTACGGTGGTACCAGCGCAAAAGGTTCAGGGACCCAGATTCCCATCCTGGACGCCCGGGACTGGTACCTTGATTACTTTAATGGAATACTGTTTCAGCAAGACCCTCCTGGCACTGGAGACCACTCTGATAACCCAGATTATGTAGAAGCTTACCTCTACATAGGAGATATGTTAAACACTGTTGTCGCTAATGCTGGTGGTGGAGGAGGAGGTACAGGGGATGGTGATCCAAACGCACAATATCTAGTGCTGGCTTCTACCGGTTCGTTATCAGCAGAAAGAGTTCTTAACCCGACAACTGGATTAAGTTTTACCGACTCCGGCGCAGGAAATAATTACACTATTGAAATTGATAACTCAATAGTTGCGACATTAACTGGGTCTGTATTTTCAGGGAATATTATCGCTCAATCTGGACTGTCAGGTTCATTACAAAGCTTACCTAATGGTACACCATATCTTCGTTCAGGTACAGGAATATCTGTAACTACAGGATCATTTGGTGAAGTAACGATTTCCGCAAACGGATCTTCTGGTCTAGACCGCTCAAAAGGAGTGTATTTTATATCATCACCTGTGACCGCCGGCGACGCTGTATCTGTTTCTCCATCTGATTTTTCAACAGCAAATTACGATGAAGATAAAATAGACATTTTTGTAAACGGACAACTTTTACACAGCGGATCTTCTTCACAAGTTTCATTATCAGAAAGGGACTATTATGTCGACAACGCTACCAGCCTTAAATTCGCTTTTGACATCGTCATAGATGATATTATAGATGTCATAATTTTCGCAATAAGTTCGTAATACTTAAGTCATGTGTACAACTAGACGCCGATTATACTTGGCGAATATCTGTATAATTTTCTTGGCCCGATAAAATGAAAAGGTATTTTAATGCATGATAATGAAATAAAGCAAGAGCCATTTGAGACACCTGACCTTGGAGTAGCAGCGTTTTTATTAACTAAAGGTTGTAAGCTACTTGTGGCAGAAAGAGCAAAGGGAAGATATTCTTTTGTGTTTGCCGATAGTCCTCGCTGCGTACAGCTATCAATAGAATATGTTAACAGCGATTTTGCAAAATTTGATTCTTCAATAAAAAATCTTAAAAACTTGTTAAGATAGAGTTTTTCTGTATATTTAATGAATGAGCTCGTATAACGAGTCCCGTTTAGTCCCGTTTAGTCCCGTTTAGTTTGTACTGTTTATTTGTTTGTTTGTAACAACTAAATTATTTGCTTTATGCAAAAGGGATAAAACATGCCAATTACATCACAAATTAGACTGCAGCAGCTCACAGGATCACTACAGTCACTAAAACCAGTTAGCGTTGCAGCAGCATCAGCTATGAATGACGTCGATGGCGCAGCAGCAGCAGACTTAGAAGACGTATTAAAGTACTACGCTCAAGCTGTCGCTAACGTTCATGGTAACAGAGACATTGCAGCTCAGGCACCAGGTTCTTTCTCACAAGCCATCTACTCTGATACTGATAGAGCTCGCCTTCTAGGTCGACTTGAAGTCAGCGAAGGGTCGTCGATGTCGGACAACACGACCACCACAGGTCTCAGTGCTAGCACAACCACGTTAGCGTACTCGTCGTTATCAGAAAACTTAAGCTCCAGCGAGATTATTAAGCTTTCTGACGGCTCCAATTTCATGCTATTCAGCGTTACAAGCGGTGCGACCGCCGGCGACACCTCTGTAGGCGTTGAGTTCGTCGCAGACGGTAGTGAGGTAAATACCTTATCAAGCGTTAGCTCTACAAGAAGAAACGTTTCTGTTACGAAATCGGAATGGGCAGGCGTTCGCGCTCCAGATTTTGTTTCTGAGCAAGATCTGTCTATCCGCGCTGTCGGTGCCAATAAGAAGATTACGCTTGAAGCGAATAGAAGCAGCAACGATGGTATTGTTCTTAGCAACACCAACGCAGCCGGTGCAATTCAGCTCCAAGTTGCAGGCGCCGTTTCTTTGACTGCACATGATGACAGACTGGAAGCTTCACTTGCTACTGACGCAACTGGTAAGGGTTCCGTCGCTTCATTGAAGGTCCTCGGTGGTCTTGCTCTTGCTAAGAAGGCTTTCATTGGTGATGACATCGCTCTTGACACTGATGGTAAGAAGGTTCAGCTTGGTAACACAGCTGGTACTGCTCTTCTTATCGATCACCTGGCTGACCGTACCGGTACTCCATCTCGTATCCACCAGTCTGGTTCTATCGATCTTCAGGTTGGTAGCTCGCAGAAGGTTAAGGTTCATTCAGATGCAGGCTCGACAGTTTTGTCAGGTTCTGCAGGTATTGCATTCGCCGCTGACGGTGGATTCGGTTTCGGTGGTAGCACAGAAGGTGGTCTTATCGTCGGTCTCGAGGCTGAGTCTGCTGCATACCGCGCTATTACTGATGCCGGTGGTGTCGCGTTCGGTGGAACAACTTCAATCCTCGCTGCTTTTGATAAGCTTAACTCGAAGATTCAAGCTGGTGAGCCAACGTTGTTCAAGTTTGAAGCACCTGCTAACCATACTCCAGCTCCGGCGGTCACGGTAGTCAAGGTTGCTGGTGATGCAGCCAACCTTGAGACTAGTGTTCCTGTTAACAAGCTTGATGTCTATGTTAACGGACAGCTAATGCTTGAGGGTTCTGGTAAGGACTACCAGGTCACAGCGCAGAATGTTATTACTTTCGAGTTTAATATCGCCGGCGACGACGTTGTTATCGCTATCGATAGATCATAATCTAGCGTTTAGAATTTAGGCTTCGGCTTAAGCTCTTTGAGGGTGGGAGGAAACTCCCACCCTCTTTTTTTTTGAGCCATATTTATCTAAAGAGCATTAACGCTATAATCATGTAACAACTTTGCCTGAGTGGAGATAATCAAGTGGATTTTTTGCAAGTTATTAAAAAAAGGATTAGTGAGCAAACAGCAGATAAGGAAGAACTTCGCAAAGATCTTTTGACACCTGAGTTTCACACTAGAAGAATTGCTGGGTCTATTAACGCAATAATTCCCCAAGTGGAAGCGCTAGATCTTGATGCTGAATCTTTAAAACGAGAGTTTATTCAGATTCTCGCACAGATCCCGGCGGTAGTTGAATCGACATGGTCATCACAAATTGCTTCAATGAGGTCGATAGATGAATCTATAAAGAAATATAACGAAATGCAAGGATTGTATAGCGGATGGCAAGAAGAGCAAGAAGCTATCTTGGCTAGAGAAGCTAAGCTAAAAAAAGAAATTAACGATGGCGAAATTAAAGAGCCATCAAAGACTACAGGTAGAAAAAGAAAAGTCGGCTCGCGACCTCCGATTACGCTAGGAAGATATAGGACACTATCTAACACTTCTGAAGGCGAAGATGAGCAAGGTTAATACTTAAAAGACATGGCTGGTATATTAGACAAAAAAACAAGGTTCATGGATACCTTTTTGACTGATCAAGGTCGCCACGAGTTGGCGAAAGGTGAGCTACGTTTTTCGTTTGCTACTTTTTCTGACTACGCTACTTTTTACGAGTCTTCTGTAGAAAACCCCAAAGTAGCAGAAAACGCTGTTCCAAGAATACAGTTTGAAGCAGCAAATAGGCCCCAAGACCTTGTAATACCAGAGTTTGACGACGACGGCGGAATGTCATACCCTGCAGGTGGGTTTGACATTGTTAACGGCCAGCTTAAGCTTTTGACAGGATCAACTGATCTATTAAAAGGACAAGACCTTGTCCAGTCATCTTCTGCAGCTATATCAGATGCCACACAATCATTTTTAGACATGAGGCCTTTACGCTCTGAAGAAGCGGTACAAAAAAATGTTGGGTTTGAAATAAGCTTAAAGTCAAAAACATTTGTGGTTAATTCACAAAAGCCGCTAAATAAACAAGAGCCCAAAGTGATGCTTTTAGCTAATGCTGAGAGCTTGTGGCAAGACAAGAAGCTGACTCATGTTAAAAACTTTCAATTTATGCCACCTGTCAATAAGGACAGCTCAATTGAGTTAAGAAGCTATCCGAAGTTACAGCAACCTACTCCTACTACATACACAGATTTAAGTCAAGAGCTGGACGGCACCGGTGCAGGTGGTTGGTCAGGTGTTGGAGATCCAGCTAAGATTAGGTTTGATAAAACAAGCCCTAGTAACAATTTAGTATGTCAGGTTTGGGAAGTTACTAGCTCTAGCATAGAAAAGCTTAGAATGATTGATTTTGGTGAATTTGCAGATGATGACCCATTTTCCCCTGGAAAACATGTCTATTTTATCGGAAAGCTGCTAGAAGATGATACAAAAGATAAGACATTTCTCAACTTATTCACTGTGGTTTTTGACTAATGCTAATACGTAAACTACCCTTGCAGGAAATAATGTCTGTTTCACAAACTCCTGCTGAGATATATCGCATTATGGACCACAGCGACGGAACCGACTCTACTATATTTTATAATGTATATGTGACTGTCGACATGACATTAGCTATGCAACGTGATGCGTATAATTTGTCAGTTGTAGCTAAGGAAGTAAAGGAAGACAAAGCGCTTATTCCGACTAAAGTTTCATCCGCCAAAAAGTGGAATAAAGCAACAAAATCGCTAGAACGAAGCGTCCGCGCATTGGCCGAAATATCTTCCAAGAATGTTATTACACAAAAAATGGTTGATCTTACATCATACGTTTCTAATGATTTAACCAACTTTCGATTAGGCACTGTTCCAACTCGTGCCCAAGCGAATAGTATATCTTCACAATCATCATTGGTCACTTTAGTGGATCCGTTTACAGCTTCTGAGTCGCTTATTAGTCGCCCTACAACTCCAGGCGTTATTTCGCCTGTTTCTTCTATAGATTCAAGCCTACAACTAAGTACTACAGTAAATCAAGGCGTACAAGCACCTAGCCCACCACAAGCTACATTTTCTTTGTCTGCGGTAAGTCAAAAAATAGACCCCGCGTCTATAACGGTATCGTCAGTCAGAAGTTTAGGGAACACTGCTTCTAAATCATTGGTTTCTAACGCTATAAACTTAGTGATGTCACCTGCCGTTAACTTACCACGGATGCCAGTCTTTAGAGTTGCTCCTCAAAAGAAGCTTATAAAATTTACCCTACAGGTTAAAAAGAAGAGAATGACTCGAGCCTCATCGTTTCAACTCATTCTAGAACTAGAGGATACAAATGGCGTACCAGTTGATGATCTTAAACTAGAGATTCCACATGCAAAGATATATAACACTTTTGTAACGCCATCATCGGCACCTAGCATTGAAGCGGAGTATATCAAGCCTGGAGTTATATCTGTTAGAACCGCCGCTCCGAAAGACAAAAAAGCAAGAGTTCTAAAAGTGTTTAGAAGATTATCTGCTCCAACTTCTGGTGGAACTGATTTCGGAACGCCATGGTCTGAAGTCTTTAGGTGTGACATAACTGACAATAACGAGAATATTTTTAAGGATCATATCGCCACGTCAAGACCGGTAATGTATAGAGCAGTTGTATACGGCGAAAATTTTAAGCCATCAGAGAAGTTTTCTTCTACTGTTGTGCTGCCGTTACCACAATTTAAGGCTAAGCAAACAGGTTCTTTAACAGCAATCCCTGCGCTATCATTATCTGGTAAGAATGTTTTTGTTGAAGTAAAAGTAAAAGATATCCCTAATGATGTGGTTTCCATCATGGTAAGAAGATACAACTTAACGAATGATTCTTTTGCTGACAAAAAATCGTCTAAAGGACCAGGGTTTGTTTATATAGGCTCAAATCCAGCCCGGCAAACTGTGTCGACAGTGTCAATCGGTCCTGAAGGTGCAGTTACGTTTAGAGATATTGCGACAAGAAATGGGAAGACCTATAGCTACGTTCCAATAGGTATTACAAAAGTAGGTAAACAAATAGTAGGATCATCTGCAATCTTAGAAATACCGCTGTCTCCTTCAAGAGCACAAGTTAGTATAGATGTAGGCTCACCTAAACTAGTGTCTTCAAACCTAGACTCAATGGAAGTTGAGTTTAAACTATCTGCAAAATTTACAGACTTTGGATTTTCGGAAGTTAGAAGAAATTTATCAGCAGGTGGACAAAAAGATCTTTTTGATCGCAACTTACTAGAAGATAGAGACAAGTTTGAAAAGCTTATAAGCTTTTTAGTGGAAAGAAGAAATTCGAAGACTGGTGAAGAAGAAAGTTTTGGTGTAATTACAGGCGAATCATTTTCCGATAACGCTCAACTAAGAAAAAGTAGCAATGTAAAAAACTTACTACCTGGTGAAGAGTACACGTACACATTCACTGCGTTACTAAACACTCCTGAAACGCTGTTTCCTGAACTAGCTAAAAAAGACACTGACGTCCAAACTTTGCTTAGCTTTTCTAGAAAGGTTGCTAAGTTTCAAAATAACTTATCTTTGATCAGAGCTACTCTTAAGTCGACCAGTCGTCAAAAAGATGTGACCAAACCTTCACCTCTTGAGCCCTCTGATCCTTTGGTTACAGGTAGAACCAGCGTCCAACAATCGATAGAATTCCGAGTCCCAACAAAAACGACAGGAAAAAATTCCTTTAGAGTAGAAAAGTACAGAGGGTTTAATCGTATAGTCTGGTACGCTGAAGATGTAGACAATATAGACCATTTTAAGATATTTGTCGTATCGTCAGGTGGTCGTGTTTTAATAGATACTGTGCACTGTGACGACGCATCATCAGAATTCTATTATCGTCATTACCAAAAAGGGTTTGGTGTGAACTTTAGGTATGTAGTACAACCTGTCGATTTGTCATATGAAAATATGTCTCCGATACAAAGCAGCACTATAAAGGCAGTTACTATTGAGAAGTTTATTGGAATATCATCCTTGACTTCAAAGATTAAGAGGTTGTAATGTCAAAGCTAATAGATGATATAAAGGTAAAGCCAGCAAAATCTCCTGAATTAGTTGATCCAATCTCTTTAGAAGAGCTTTTGCTAAATAACGAAAAAGACTTTCAAGAGCCTAGCTCTACTACTGATAAGGAAGAGCTACAAAAGTCATCAAGAAGATCAAGAAGAAAAAGGCTTAAATCATCTAACGCAGTAAATAAGAGAAAATCGGAAAAAGACTCTCATTTACCGTCTAAAAGACAAAAAGCTTCAAATGTTGAAAGACAGGAAAGAAATAAAAAACAGCTTGTTAATAGACAAAAAATGTCAAAGCAAGCTAATCAATCTGGATCAAAAATAAAAAAAGAGTTTGTAGGCTCAATTAGGGGGAGTACAAAAAAGTCTTCCGCTAAACCGCTTTTCAAGGCTACAAAAGTCTCACGCCCAGTGGTATTAGGGACGTTTGGCTATGATGTCATAACGAAAGGTGTTTATGATTCTTTGCATGTAAAAAGATCTGCTAGAAGAATAAAGCTAGATAAGCAAATACCTTTTGATTCTAAAGATAACCGTATGATATTACCTCCGATTGTAGAGGCATTGCAAGCGTACTCGACTTCCTACGATTCATTTTTCGAAAGTATAGACCCAACAAGAATTTCCATGTACACTACAGCCTTAGCTGCGCTGGGAATTAATGTAATAGATGGTACGTCTGCGACCGAGATGTTATATACAATAATCCGTGAGTACTCTAGAGCTTTAACATATACAACTGCTAGACTTGATGAAAGCTCCAATAGAGACATAGAACCAGGAGTGTCTTTAATACCGTCAAAGGATCGTCGTTCTGAAAATTTATGGGCTGGGCTATTTCAAGGATATGACCCAATAGTCTCAATTCACTTTGGGGATGATAGCGACATAGAAGTTTCTTTAAAATGTCTAACCAGCATTTTAGCAAAAGAGTTTCTTTTTTCGTACAACATTCAAAAATCTAATATCAAAAACAAGCGCCCTATCTCAGTCTTACAATCAGCGTATGACAAAGACATTTTGTCAAGTCCAAAACCTGTAGCAAGTATGAAGTCAGCTGGCGGAGTGTTATTTAAGAGCGTCGCTGCTGGAGAAATCGTCTTAAATTATCCTTTTGAAATGACTCAAATAATATCTGATGATTTTGTACTATCAGCATTCGACTTCGTAGATAAGCTAGCTCATAATCAAGGCACCACAAAGTTTACTTCGATTAATGAAAGCGGTGAAGAAGAACAATTATCTTCCCCATACTCTGCTGTCTCGTCATCGTTCACTGGTATTAATAGCTATGTGACAAAGATTTTTGATACCTCTGTAATGACGTCAGATAACAATACGGATCTAGCATCGGTTAGATTTTTAGCCGATACGTTATCTTGGATAAGCGTTCCTGCTTTTGATTACGCAAGAAATAAAAACAGCACGCTAGGTATACAACTCGCCGCGTTATCCGAATCCGCTGACAATTCTGAGCTTTTTGACAAGCTTATTATCTATCTTGCATTTCGTCAAGAAAGGTTAGCAGGTTATGAAGGCGGTTCATCTTTTTTGCCAATAGGTCCGTCAACTGTTCTTAGGAATTCTGCACGACTACAAAGAATCTTAGGAACCATGACAGGAAAAAAGACGATAACGGTTACATCTGACCCTCAAGATTTTACTATTTCTCCACCAGCAGGAAGCTCAACCGGAACAGAAACGTTTACTCAGCCTGAAAGACGAACAACATTATCTTTGACTCAAGCTCAAAGTGATACTGCTGGAACAACGCTAGAAGATGTTTTTGACACTTCATATGAAAAGGTCGCTGATCTTTTTAGCGATTTTTTAATGCGTCGACTATCAACAAACAGTTCCGCAGGTATAAGTGGCGCGCAGTTTAGTAACGTAGAAAGATCTGATATACAAAGGCTTTTTAGACGGACGACTACGTTACGATTACTTGATGAGCTACTAAATTACGAGGCAAGAGCAAGTAGCATATTTGACTCAACAGACGATGAGATCTCTATCTTTAATTCGCAAGGAAGATCAGCATTTTCTGATTTTAAACAAGAGAGTATATTTCTTGCTTATGTTAAATTGTGCTCTAAATTAACTCATGTGATATGTGATTCAAGGGCAACAATCTACGAACCGCTTACAGAAAGTCCTTATTCATATACAAAGCCTAAAGAGCAGACTGCCTCAACTTCAACCTACGAAAAGCAAAGTAGTAAAGAAATTACTTATAAATCATTAGTTTCGTCTGACTTTTTGTCAGCTGTGTATTCTCTTAAGACTTACCTAAGCAATGATTTAAGCGATACGACTGATATAATCGATGTGTTTCCACAAATAGCAGCCTTGGTACAAGGTGTATCTCAAGAAGAACGATTTTTATCTACATTTTCTGCCTCGCTATTACAGTTCTTTAAAAAGATTGATGAAGATTTTAACGGCATAAAGTCTGCTTTGTCAACTGAAGTTGGCGGTCGTACATTATCTGATGTGATTAAGGATGGTACAACACCCTCTAGAGACATGGTAAAGTTGTTAAGGACATATCCATGGTCTATGAATAGTGACACTTCCTACTACAACGGAAAGCGCCTTAGAGACAATGTTACCAGCCGACAAGGCTTTAGACTAATGAAACAAGTGTTAGTCGAATCGGGAGACATTTTTGTACCTCAAAAAAAGCAGAAGATAATGTGTATAGGATTGCCTGCTGGCTTTATTGATAGGATAAGATTTGAACCTTCGCAAATAGAAGAAGCTTCCGCCGTTGCTAGCTTAAGCGCTAGCAGTGAAAAGTACTTTACAGTTGTGGTAGAAAAAATTGACTTGACTGATCCAGATGTTTCATACACTAAGGTTAAAAAGACATATTGCAGAGAGCTTTTCCCGATTGGTAATGCGTTTATAGAAGTCACCCCTGATTTTGTGACGCTTCCAATTGCGTACAACGAAGCTGTAGAAAAATATTCTACGTCTGTTGTTCATAATCATATCGCTGATTATAGCTTAAAGCAGTATGCTGATCTATATCTAGACTTAGATTTTAACGAACTAGCTTTTCCTGCGTCTAGAGTAGGAAAAGCCAAGGCGCTTGAAGATACGATTAAAGTCCCTGCTACTTTAAACATAGACAAGTCAACTCTACAATTTGCATCTGCCAGCAATTTAGCGTATGACCCTAAGCGAAGGTCAATAAAAGACTTCTCTTTTTATAATGACTCTGAAGGATCAATGTCTTTAAGCAAATTAAACACCGCGGACAACTATCAATATTCTACTTTCGAGTTTTTAAATACGTATGGTAACTTATTTACTTTAGAGAAAACTTTGGACCAAGTTAACGATGGTTTGACATTCGAAAGAACAATATGCGTTCCTGTTAATGACAATGATTTTAAAGTCGATCTTTCTGATACTAATAGAAAAATAGCGGCTGAAACCGGTAATAGACTAGAGACTCAGAAAAATGTTGGTATCGGCGTTGAAACGTCTGAAGGTATTGATATGTTTACGTATAGAGTAACTGTAGAGTTGGGGGGAGGAAAATAACATGGGCTTTGAATCAATAGCCAGCAAGCCAATCCACTTCTTTGATGTTCCTGAAGTAAAAAACTTCTCTGCATCATTTGTATACAACTTTTTTGTACCTGATGAGTCTATAGACGAGTCTGGTAACGAGTCTTTAAACGGTAATCTGTCAGACCGCTTTCTAAGAAAAGGTACGATAGACAAGAAAAACATTAACTCTAGAGTTCCAAGGTACGTTGAGCTAAGCTTTTCTCTTGGTGATACAAAAAAGAAGATGTTGACACTCTCT
>Ga0209630_10004739_pt1 | contig 11824 bp, 14 predicted proteins | sample COG_01_FD_184745 | JGI IMG/M metagenome (GOLD analysis project Ga0209630, IMG submission 184745) | Pelagic Microbial community sample from North Sea - COGITO 998_met_01 (SPAdes) (version 2) | ecosystem: Environmental > Aquatic > Marine > Neritic zone/Coastal water | place: Helgoland, sampling... | reverse complement strand
AACACTTTCTAATTATTATAATAAATCTGAATTTGTTAAAGTTTTAACCAAAGATAAATTAATTAGCACCAACGATGTTATAAATACAAATTATTGCAATATTTCTATCTGTAAAACTAAAAATAAAAATAGAATAATAATACTCTCTGCTATTGATAATTTAATTAAAGGTGGGGCCGGTCAAGCAATACAAAACATGAATTTAAAATTTGGTTTTCCAATTCATTTAGGTTTAAGATGAAATTATTATCTTACATAATAATGTTGGTAGTTATCAGTGGTTGTTCATTAAATAAAGATTCTACATATTGGACAGAAGATAACATAAAAAAAAAAGCGGATAGTAAAAAATTAAATAAGATAATTGAAAAATCAAATGATATAAGATCAATGACTGTTGAAGAGTATGAAATTTATATAGATGATTACGTTAAAAAAAGTAAATATCCAGATATTAACGAATGAGTAAAATTGTTAACATTGCAGTAGTTGGTTTAGGACAAGTTGGAATATATTTGTATAACGAACTTATTACTAAAAAAGGAGAAATTGAAAATAAGACTGGAAAAAAGATTAACGTAGTAGCTATATCTGCAAAAAATAAGAATAAAAAAAGACGTTTTAAAATTAATAAAAAAATCTTTTACAACAATCCATTAAAAATATTTAAAGATAAAAAAATAGATATTTTATTTGAATCTATTGGTCAATCAGATGGAATTTCTAAAAAAGTTGTTGAACTTGCTTTAAAAAATAAGGTTAATGTAATTACTCCAAATAAAGCCTTAATTGCTAAACACGGAGATTATCTCGCACTTTTAGCTGAAAAAAATAAAGTAAATTTAGAATTTGAAGCATCTGTTGCTGGTGGAATTCCTATTTTAAGAACAATAAAAGAAGGTTTAGCAACAAATAGAATAAATAAAGTTTATGGAATACTAAATGGAACTACTAATTATATTTTATCCGAAATGGAAAATAGCAATGAAACTTTTGATAAAGTTTTACAAAAAGCACAAAAACTTGGTTACGCTGAACCAGGTAATCCTAAGTTAGATCTAAATGGCTTTGATGCTTTTGCAAAAATAAGAATATTATCAGCTCTTTCTTTCAATACTAAGATTTCTAAAAGTAAATGTATAATGGAAGGAATTGAAAATATTAAATTAGAAGATATTAAGATAGCTAATCAATTAGGTCTTAGAGTTAAATTACTTGGAATTTCTGAAATCATCAACGGCCAACTATTTGAGACAGTTCATCCATGTTTAGTAAGTAAAAAGACATATATAGGAAATGTTAATGGTGTTATGAATGCAGTTATAACTGAAGGTAAGCCTGTAGGGGAGAGCGTTTTACAAGGTGAAGGTGCAGGTCCTGGACCTACTTCATCATCATTATTAGCTGATCTATTATCTATTTTAAGAGGTAATATCAAATATCCATTTGGAATTTCTTCCACTAAAAGAAAATCTATTAAGCCATTTAGTAATGATAAATATACAAATTCATTATATTTAAGATTTGAAGTGAAAGATAAGCAAGGTGTTCTTTCGTTAATTACAAATAGATTAGCCAAATATAAAATTTCAGTTAAAAGAATAATTCAAACACCTGATAAGAAAAACAAAAAAGCAACAATCGTAATTATTACCCATAAAACAACAGAAATTAACGCAAGAAATTGCTTATCGGTATTTAAAAAGAATAAGAATATTTTTAAATTTCCAACATTAATTAGACTATATAATTAATGGATATCTACATAAAACTTTTTGAGGTTTTGTTTCCTGTATTTTTTGTTGTTGGTATTGGTTATTATTTAGGCAAGAAAAACCCAAAAATAGATACAGCATTTATTACAAATTTTGCAGCAAATGTAGGAACTCCTGCAATGATTATTTATGCTTTAAATCCTGTAAATATTTCATTTAATATTTTTATAGATTACTTTTGGTATTATGCTCTAGCTATTGTTGGATTTATGATTACTGGAATTATAATTCTATATCTTCTGAATACTAAAGATATTATTAGAGAACTTCCCCCATTAACAATGCCTAATACAGGAAACATGGGTTTGCCAATTTGTTTATTTGCTTATGGCTCTCAAGGCCTTGGTGTTGCGGCATCGATAAGTGCTTTAATTATTTTGTGTCACTTTACTTTAGGAGTTTTTTTAGCTGACAGAAAATTTAATATAAATGTTATAATTAAAAGTCCTCCTTTTTATGCAATAATAATAGCTGTATTTTTACTCTATTTTGATTTAGAGCTCCCGGGATTTGTTGAAAATACTACTTTCTTATTAATGTATGCAACAATATTTCTTATTTTGATGTCTTTAGGGATTGCATTAACAAGACTAAAAGTTTTTTCTCTTAATAAAGCTATATTCTCTTCTATAGGACGTGTAATCGTTGGACCTATAATTGGATATCTATTAATTCTGTATTTTAATTTGGAAGGTTTTGCTGCTGGTGTTTTATTGATTCAATGTTCAATGCCTAGTGCGGTTCTAAATTACTTAGTAGCCTCAATATATTCACCTAAAAAAATTGTTGATAGTGTTGCTAGTTCTATTGTTGTGTCAACATTAATGTCATTTATAACTATTCCAATTGTTGTATTCTTTGCTTTAAAATACTTTAATTAGTCTATATCTTCATTTTACAAATGAAGGCTATAATATTTAACCTCTTGGCATGGGTAATGCTTCCAATTATGGATGGATTTGCAAAATATTTAAGTGCAGATCTACCTGTATTACAAATAACTTGGGCAAGATACTTTTTTACGGTAGCTTTTACTTTTCCCATAATGTTTTTGTTCTATAGACATCAACTTAAATGGTCTGACAAACCTAAACTACAATTTATAAGAGGATTAATCTTATTAACCGCTAATATTTGTTTTTTTTACTCCATTTCAGTAATTTCATTAGCAAAAGCGTTAACTTTAGCTTTTGTTGCACCATTAATTGTAACTGCATTTTCTCCAATTTTTTTAGGAGAGAAGGTGGGTGTAAGGAGATGGTCAGCTGTTATAATTGGTTTTATTGGATCGCTCGTTGTAATTAGACCTGGTTTCGTTGAGATTAATCTAGCTAGTTTAGCAGCTCTCGGGACCGGTATAATGTATGGTTTTTATTTAATTATAACTCGTAAATTAAGCACATCAGACAATCCTTTATTAACTTTATTGTTAACTGGTGTAGTAGGGGCTATAATCATATCTATAGTAATGCCTTTTGTGTGGGTTAAACCAACCTTAAATCAATGGTCTATGATGGCTGCTATAGGTATATTTGCCTGTATAGGGCATCTATTTCTAATATTGTCCCTTAAATACGCTGATGCTTCTAAATTAGCTCCTTTTAGCTATTTCGAGATCATTACAAACATAATTATAGGGTACTATTTCTTTAGTGATTTCCCTGATAATTGGACTTTCTTAGGGTTGTTCATTATCGTATTAAGTGGTATTTACATTTCAAGAAGAGAGAGCTTAGTCCAAAAAGTTAAATAATAAGTAATATTTGTTTACTAATATCTAAAGTATTACATTAAGTATAATGATTAAACAATTGTATTTATTGAATATATTAAAATATTTTAATTGATACAATTAAAATAAAATTCAGAGTTATTTAAAATAAAAATACCTTTTTTTACACAAAAAATTTATAATTTTTATCTAATTATTAAAAAAGATAAATAATCCTTTAAAATAGGGCTTTTTTTAGGGTTAAGATTATAAAAAATACTTAAAAATAGGGTGGTCCAAAAGCATTGATATAGTTGAATAGTAGAGCGATGCATTAATTGAATATACCATTTAATCGCCCGTAGAGGGGTCTATTTTAAGCATAGGCTCATATATGGTACAACTGAAGCGTGAACTGTTATATTTACTTGGAAATTAGGTAAAAAGTTCAAAAAACGTTGATTTTACTAACTTTTTTAGCGTAAAAATGCCTTAAAATAGTACTAAATCGCCACCTTTTCAGATCTAAGTAATTTAAGCTTTTGCTTAATTCCACCTCTCCCAGAGTAGCCTCCAAGAGCTCCATCGGACCTAATAACTCTATGACAAGGTATTTTTGGGGCATATGGGTTTTTAGCACAAGCATTAGCTACAGCACGAGCTGATTTAGGGCTTTTTATGCCAATAGCGACCTCCTTATAGGTTTTTACCTTACCTTTTGGTATAGTTTTAAGGTAATTCCAAACTTTTATCTGAAATTTAGTTCCTTTTAAGTTCATACAACTCAAATCCAGTATTATTTGCTATTTTATCATATAATTTTTTAGCATTTTTATTTGAAGAGTGGGTAATCCAACGAATTCCGTCCCAATTATTGATTTTAGATAAAGATTTTAGATGATTAATAAGTTTCTGTGCGATTTTTTTACCTCTAAAATCAGGCTCAACGAACAAATCATCTAAAAAGCCAATATATCCACCTTTAATTGGCCTGGGCATTGTTCTGTAATGAGCTATTCCAACAATTTTGCTGTCTATTTCAAAGCAAATACCTTTTACAATGTGAATATCATCATGAATCCATCCCCAAAGTTTTTCAAGAATTTCATTATTCATTGGAACTTTATAGAATTCTGCATAACTTTTGTAAAGTTTTGACCACATAGCAAAATCATTTTGATTTAACTTACGTATCATTTTTCTAAAATATAACTATTGACATGTAAAATCATCTAATATATAACTTCCGATAATTAATGGTTATCGGAAATAATTATGAATGATTTAATTACTGATGTAAAAAGCTTAGAAATTGAAACTTTAAAAAATTTAAAGAATTCAAAAGCTAATAACACTCTAAGAGCTTATCAGTCTGATTTTAGAGATTTTACTGCTTTCTGTTCAAAAAACGGCTTTTCCTCAATGCCAACTCAACCAAAAATTCTTGCTCTTTACATAACCCATCTTTCAAAATCATCTAAATACAGCACTTTAAAACGAAGGATAGCTTCTATAAGCGTTATCCATAAGGTAAAAGGGCATTATTTAGATACAAAGCATCCGATTATTATGGAAAATTTACACGGTATAAAAAGAAATTTAGGATCAAGACAAAAAGCTAAAAAACCTATATTAATCAATGATTTAAAATTAATAATTAATGTAATAGATAAAGAAAAAATCAGAGACAAAGCGTTAATTCTAATTGGATTTGCTGGCGGATTTAGAAGATCGGAACTGGTTAACATATATTATGAGGATGTTGAGTTTGTACCTGAAGGGGTAAAAATTCTAATCAAAAGGTCTAAAACAGACCAATCAGGTGAAGGAACAATTAAAGCAATCCCCTACTTCGATAATCAAGAATTTTGCCCAGTAATAGCACTTAAAAATTATATAAATAATAAATTTACTGATAATTTTGAAAGAAGAATTTTTGAGATTTCAGATAAATCAGTAGCTTTAATAATCAAAAGATATGCTAATAAAGCTGGATTAGATTCATCAAGATATGCCGGTCATAGCTTAAGATCAGGTTTTGCTACTACAGCAGCAGAATTTGGAGCAGAAGAAAGAAATATTATGGCAATGACTGGACATAAGACCACTCAAATGGTTAGAAGATATATTCACGAAGCAAATTTATTTAAAAACAATGCATTAAATAAAATCAAAATTTAATCAATTTTTTTAATAATGACTTGTTGCCAAACCTTTAAGAATGAAATTTCCGATAAATTATTAGTAATAAAATTATTAATAGGAGAAGAAGGATTTTTATCTAGTTCTTTATAATACCACCACAAGTAATCATCTAAAATAAGATAACCACCTTTATTAAGTATTTTCCATGAGTTGTTAATATCTAATGAGACTTGTTCAGAGGCATGATCACCATCAACATAAATTAAATCAAAATTTTCTGAATTCTTTTTAAAAAAATTATTAGATGTATCTTTTATTTTTTTCAATCTTTGATTTTTCTGATAAAAGAATATATTTTTATCAAAGTTTTGTTCAATAACATTAAAGTTATAATTTGAATGCTCATCACTACCCCTCCTGGTGTCAATACAAGAAATTTTACTAAAAGGAAAAGTTTTTAAAAAAAAAATAGCACTCCTTCCCTCATACGACCCAATTTCTAAGATCTTTTCTATATTATCAATTTTATTAAAATAATTATTTAAATAGTTGAGATTATTACAAAACCATTTTTCATTTTCATTGTATGAAATAAAATTATTATAAATAATCTTTTCTAAAATATTAGATTTTTTTTTGTTTTATAATTGGGTAAAAAATTTTTTATATAATTAAATATTATAAATAAAGGTGTACCAATTTTGATTAAACGGTATAAATTTTTAAAAAATTTAGTCATTAATTAAATTAATGATGTACTTTTACCTAAAGATTTATCTATTATATATTTAGAAATTTTTGTTTCATTGAAAAGTTTAAAATATTTATTTTTACCATTTTTAGCAATAGTTTTTCTTAATTTATCATTTTTTTTATAATATTTAATTTTGCAGGCTAGATCATCTATAGAATTATAAGAGATGATTTCTTTTTTATTAAAGAAGTGGTTCATCTCAACTTTTCTATCTATAAAGATCATCATTCCATTTCCCATCAATGATGCAATTCTATTACTTGAGTAATGTTTAGTTGGATTTCCTCTACTTAAATTTAAAGCCATTTTTGAGTTTAATAATGATTTGTAAAAATCATTTCCCCAAACAGGCTCCTGTTTTCCAAAACCATAAAAATCATATTTAATATCATCAATTTTTTTAATAAGTTTTTCTAAAAATGTTACCCTGTTATCTATTTTGCCTTCTTTTAAAATTGCTCGATTTACACCATGACTCATAGCGTAAAAAATATCATTTTGTGGATTTAACTTAAAAACATTAAAACACTCAATGTTTCTGTCAACTGGTGTAATAAAATAATGAATATTTTGAGCTTGTTTTTTAGAGATGTTTATTACGGAGGGGTTTGTTGTGATAAAAGAATGATCCACTAATGGAATAAATTTCTTTAATTTATCAATATTTTTAGACTTATCTTTGAAATCACCTAAAAATGGATCTTCGTTCCACTGTGAAACAATTATATTTTTATTTACTGATCTAAAATCAGACAAAATATCTGATGTTATATGGTCCGAATGGCCAAAAATGACAAGATCAGGATTATAATTTTTAAAAGTTTCAAATAAATAATTATGAAATTTATTTTTAGAATTTATGAAACTTAATGTCTTGTTTTGTCGTATATAATCCCGATCACTGATTTCAATTACATCATGACCGTTTCTGATAAAACCATTGGTAAATTTTTTACCTAAAGATAGATTGTAGATTCTATGATTTAGTTTTTGAGCCAAATTATATATATTTAAAATTCTTAGTTTACCGTAATTGATATTTAACTTTTTAAAAGGAAATAACGAACTTCTCATTAAATCAATTTTTTGAGAATTTATTGTTAATTTATGCTTTACAAATTTTTTACTGTTTCTTTGAATGTTTTTTCTTAATTTATTATTTTGAATTAATCTTATAGTTTCTTTTTCAATATTATAAGTATCTAATATTTTTAGTTTAATGGCATGATCTGTAGTTTCAGGAAGACCACCATTATTAGAAATAATTGTTGCACATCCTCTAGAAGAAGCCTCAAGAGCCGTTCGTCCAAAAGGCTCTTCCCATCTGGAAGGAATTATTGCTATAGCTGACACACTTAAACGTTTAAGAACTTTTTTATGTGATATTTGACCTAAATCAAAATGTCTTTTGTGAGTAGAAAATTTTTGAAATCTTTTTTCTTCACCGATTGAATAGGCCTTCCAATCTTTATATTTATCTAAAACCTTAAACATAGACTTGCAGTATAAATCATAACCTTTTGATTCATTTAATTTTCCAACAAAAATAATTTGTTTAAGTTTTTTTACATTTTTATTAATTGGGTCTATACTGTGATAAATTATTTGTGTTTTATTATCAGATAAAAGTGGCAGATTTTCAAAAAACTTATTTTTTACCCATTTTGAAATAAAAATAATTTTATCTACATTTTTTAATAAAAACATTCTTTCTTCAACAGATTTAGCACCCTTCATTGAAGTTGGGTCATTATGAAAGTATAAAATAATTTTAGAATTTATTGTTTGAAAAAAATCTTTGACCATAATAGGTCTATTATGCAACTCTATAATATCAAAATTTAAATCTCGAATTTTTTTAATTATCATATTTGAATATAATTTTGTGGTACTACCTAATTTCGAATTAATTTTATCAATTTTTATATTAAAGTAATTTTTACTTAAATAATTTTTGTTAATAGTACTACCAATTACAAGAGTGTCTTTTTTGTAAATTGAGTCTCTTAAAAACTCACTTACCCATAATGAAACTGCACCCGATCCATTTTTTGTATAATTTTCTTTATAGGGTAAGATTGATGCAATTTTCATTTTAATTTAAATTTAATAAATATTTTCTTTTTTTTTTATCTTTTTTTAATTTATATTCAAAGGACATAGCTAATCTTTTATCATAAAATATTTTTTTATAGATAATTTTCCATTTATAACCACGTGTTGATTTTGCTCCAATACCAGCATTATGTTTTTTTAGCCTCAAATTTAAATTATTTGTATATCCAACGTAAGTTTTGGTTATTTTATTATTTACGCTCTTAAGCATATAAACATAAAATATCATAAATATGGCGGTCCCTAGGGGAATCGAACCCCTCTTTCGAGGATGAAAACCACGTGTCCTAACCGATAGACGAAGGGACCAAATTTGAGCTTTTTATTGTATAATGGCTTTTTTATCAAGTGTTAATAGTTTCTATTAATTTTTGTTTAGTCTTAATTTTCTTTTTAAGTCCAGTAGATTTATGAGTAATTAAGGTTTCAGTAACAATTGTATCGTTTTGTATATTAACTCCAGAAACAAGATCGCCTGAGGTAATTCCAGTTGCACAAAATATGCTATCACCAGTAATTATTTCATTTATTGAATATTTTTTGTTAAAATCTTTTATACCCATTTTTTTTGCTCTTAATTTATCATTGTCATTATCAAATATAAATCTAGATTGAAAAAAACACTTAAAAGAGTCTAATGCCGCTGCTGCCAAAACTCCTTCTGGACCTCCACCAATACCTAAAAAAATATCTACATTATATTTTTCATCTGTAACTAATAAAGCTCCAGAAACATCACCATCTGATATGAGTTTCAATTTTACATTTAAATCTTTTAAATTTTTAATAGTTTCTTTATGTCTCGGTCTATCAAGAATACAGGCTGTTAGATCTTCTGGTTTTTTGTTTTTAAACTCAGCCAAATTATGAATATTTTTTTTTATTGGATAGTCTAAATCAATTATTCCGCTATTAGGGACATTAGCTGATATTTTGTTCATATATGTTTCAGGAGCACTAAAAAGATTTGATTTATCTGCAACCGCTATAACTGATAAGGCCCCGGGTAAATTATTGGCAGCAAAATTAGTTCCTTCTAATGGATCAACCGCTATATCTAATTCAGGACCTGACATTGTTCCAAGAGTTTCGCCAATATACAACATAGGAGCTTCATCTAATTCACCCTCACCTATGACCACCCTACCTTTCATATCAATCTTATTTAATTTTGATCTCATTGCATCTACGGCTGCTTTATCAGCTAAGATTTTATCTTTTTTACCAACAAAATTATATGACGAGATAGCTGCACTTGTAGAAACATTTAAAAAGGAATCTTCAAATTTTTTATCTAAAGCCATTAAGAAATAGCTTCCATCTTAGATGTTTCTAATTTTGCCTCAAATTCTCTTAATCTTTTCCAAACAGAAATTAATTCAACAATTGTTGACCAACTTTTTACCAAATATTGAAGTGAACCCTCTACCCTTCCAAAAGCTCGGGTGATTTGTTGAACAAAACCAAGTGTGATTGCACCAGTTACAATTGTTGGAGCTAAAGCTAAATATGGAACAACTACCATTCCCTGAAAATAACTCCATTTAACAGTATTAAAATATAGATAATGAAAATATGATTTATAATGAATTCCCCTTACTCTATTATATAACTGACCAATTGTCGGTGGAGCAGCTCTAATAGGATCATCTTCTCCATGAACTAATTCTTTTCTGTAACCAGCTTCTTCTTTTTGGATATCATATTCAATTCCTGGAAGTTTAATTCCAACTAATGCTAACACTATTGTTCCACCTAAAGCAGAAATAATAGCAACCCACACAAGAGCGTGATCTACTTCACCAATCCATGGAAGCACATCAATTTGTTTTGATAAACCCCATAATATTGGAGTAAAAGCTATAAGTGTCATTATGCTATCAAGCAAGCCAGTTCCTAAACCCTCCATTATTCTTGCAAATTTTAAGGTGTCTTCTTGAACTCTTTGTGAAGCACCTTCTGTTAATCTAGCTTTTAACCATTGTTCATGATAATATTCTGCCATTGATGTTCTCCATCTAAAAACCCAATGACTTGTAAAAAATCCTGTGAATACAGCAATTAGAATCCAAACAGCAGCAATTTTCGCAAATGTAAAAAGATAGCCAATAAATTCAGTTTCAGAGACTGAATTTGGAGTAGTTAAAGCCTTCTGTAAAGTATCATAAAAATCTCCAAACCATTCATTAATTTTAACATCAAGTTGAACTTGATACCAAGTTGATACAAGAATAAACAAAGAACCAAAAATACTCCATAAGAACCATTTTCTTTGAATAAAAAATTTAAACATTTTTATTTTAAAAAATTGTCAGCATATGATTTTTTAACAATTTTTCTTTCTTTAGACTCAATTAATTCAAAATTAATTTTTTTCTTTTTGGCATAATTAATCGCTAATTCTTTTGAAGAAAATTCTAATTTTATTTCACTATAAGTATCGTTTGAACTTTCCCAACCCATCAACGGATTCTTTGTAGGATCATTGATCTCAAATTCCAAAATCCATTTATCAAGTTTACTTAATCCGGATTGCATGGCAGATTTGTTAGGTTTGTAAATTTTAGCTTTTTTCATAAGATGGTCGGAGTGGCAGGATTCGAACCTGCGACCCTCTGGTCCCAAACCAGATGCGCTACCAGGCTGCGCTACACTCCGAGCTTGTTCGTTATAGCGTTTTTACTTATGTTTTCAATAAAAAGAAAAAGGGAAAATGATCAGTAAATATAGATATAATTGATTTTAATTACTATATTTTATTATAATTTCTTATAGCTCTTATGATATAAAAAATAATGATTATTGAATGTATTAGTTGTAATAAAAAATTTACATTGAATTCAGATCTGATTCCTTCAGATGGTAGAACTATTCAATGTGGTTCATGTAACCATGTTTGGTTCTTTCATCCAGATAATTTAATCTCAAAAAGTAAAAAAAAACCTATAGTAGAAAAAAAAACACCTATTACAAATTTAGTTACAGAGAATAAAAAACCAAAAATAAAACCAATTACAAATAAAAATATACCAGAAAAAAACTATGAAATTACAAAATATAAGTCGAAATCAAATTTTTCTTTTGGTAAATTTTTATCTTATTTGTTAGTTTTTATAATTTCTTTTATTGGATTAATCATCGTTATAGATACTTTTAACTCTCCACTATATGAATTATTTCCAAATTTAGAGATAGTTATGTTTAGTTTTTTTGAAACATTGAAAGATATTCAATTATTTATTAAAGATTTATTTTAATTATGATCAATTATTTATCACAACCATTTAGATGGTTTTTTAAACTTGAAGCAGCAAGTGGTTTAGT
>Ga0209630_10004738_pt1 | contig 11826 bp, 11 predicted proteins | sample COG_01_FD_184745 | JGI IMG/M metagenome (GOLD analysis project Ga0209630, IMG submission 184745) | Pelagic Microbial community sample from North Sea - COGITO 998_met_01 (SPAdes) (version 2) | ecosystem: Environmental > Aquatic > Marine > Neritic zone/Coastal water | place: Helgoland, sampling... | reverse complement strand
TGCAGTTTTGTTAATTTACCTAGCACTAAATAACTATGAATTTTATAATCCAATTCAGGGAGATTTAAAACATTTTATTTATAATTTATTATTAATTCAACAATGGGGTTTAAGTTCATCAGCTTCTTTTAATGAGCCATCTTGGTCAATATCTGTAGAAATATTAATGTACATAATTTTTTTTTATATTGCTTTAAAGCAAAATATATTTTTTTTTATAACATTAGTAATTACCACAAGTGTGATAATTTTTTTTAAATTTAAATTAATTGGCTATGGAGGTTATTGTTTTTTTATTGGAGGATTAAGTTTTTTAATTCTAGATAAGTTAAAACTTAGTAATAAAATTAAGATTGCAGCTTTAATTTTAATCATATTTTTCTCTACAAATTTTTTAATTATTTTTAAAATAAGTACTATTGTAAACAAGATAGTCTTATTGACTATTTTATTTCCAGCAATAATTAATTTACTTTACTTAATCAACAGTAAATACACACAACTAGGAAAAAAGATATCTATAATTGGGGATATAAGTTATTCCATATACCTAATTCATTACCCCATCATTTTAACTATTTTATTTATATTGAATTTTCTTGAACTAAAAATAAATTTTAACACCCCTTTTATTTTTTTAATGTACCTTGTTATTACTTTTTTAATTTCATTTTGCTCATATAAATTTATAGAAATTCCCTTAAAGATAATCTTTAGAAATAAATATTTAAAAAAATGACAGTTAAAAACTACCTTCCATTTTATCTAGTTGGGCTTTATCCAGTTGCGTTAATTTTAGGAACACTCATATCAGAAATTCTTACACTTTTTTTAATTGCATTGTATATTAGTGATTGCATCAAAGATAAAAAAAAATTTATTTTCAATGATCCTATAATATATTTTTTAATACTTATTTGGTTTTATTTATTATTTAATTTATTTCTTTCAATTGATTTTCAATTAAGTCTTATGAGATCAATTTTTTTTGTTAGATATCCATTACTGATCTTGGCTATTACCCATTTTTTAATTAAAAGTCCTGAAAAATCTCAAATAATATTCACGTTATGGATCTATGCACTTACAATAATAATAATTGATTTATACATTCAGTTTTTCTTTGGTAAAAATATATTGGGATATGAAAGTCCTTGGGATCAAAGATTATCAGGATTTTTTAATCAAGAACTAAAAGTTGCTCATTTACTAATTGGTTTTTTTCTTCCTGCATTTTCTTTTTTTTTTCAAAAACAAAAAAGAAATATTTTCTTATACATTGCTTTAATTTCATATTTTATTATTCTCATCCTTACTAATGAAAGATCAAATATTATTAAGGGCACTTTAATTTTAATAATTTTTGCTATGATGGCACCATATTTTAAAATAAAAATAAAAATACTTTTTTCTATGATATTATTGGGAATATTTTCATTAATGATATTTTTTATACAACCATTGAAATTAAGATTTGTAGATGAATTGTCCACTATGAAAGTTGATAATTCTTTAATTAATTATGTGATTCTTTCAAATTATGGACCTCATTATCTATCAAGTATAGAAATATTTAAAAATAATAAAATATTCGGAACGGGTATCAAAACTTTTAGAATAGCATGTAATGATATATCTATAAAAAAATATTATCCTAATGATGATCATCGATCTAAATCTGGCTGCAGCACTCATCCCCACCAAACATATTTTGAAATATTATCTGATTTAGGTCTTACTGGGTTTATTATCTTTTCTTCTTTTTTCTTATATTTATCAGTAAGAATTGTTAAGACTTTTATGGTCACTAAAGATTTATTGCTACTTAGTTGTGGAGCATTTTATATAACTCAATTAATTCCCCTCTTACCAACAGGTAGTTTTTTTACAAGTTTTGGTTCTACAATTTTTTTTATTAATGTTAGTTTAATTTATTACTCTTTTAAAAAATATGAATGATTTAACTTTATTGATTCCAGCAAAACAAGAAGGTGAATCTCTTCCAATAGTACTGGAGGAAATTAAAAATTACGATTTGAACATTTTAGTTGTAATGGATAAAAATGATGAAAAAACTTTTATGGCTACAAAAAACTACAAATGTGAAGTTTTATTTCAAAATAAATTAGGGTATGGATCAGCATTAATAGAAGGAATAGACAGAATCAATACAAAATACTTGTGTATTTTCAATGCCGATGGATCATTTCAACCAAAAGAATTGATTGAAATGTATGCTAAAATTAAAAATTTTGATTTTGTGTTTGGTACTAGGTATGAGAAAAATTGTGGAAGTGATGATGACACTTTTTTAACAAAAATTGGTAATTTTTTTTTTACAAAAATTGGTAATATTTTTTTTAATCTTAGTATTACAGATATACTATACACATTTGTTATGGGAGATACAAAAAAATTTAAAGCATTGAGATTAAAACAAACAGATTTTAGTATATGCCCTGAAATACCAATAAATGTTCAAAAACTTAATTTTACTTACATAAATAATAGGTGTTATGAAAGATCTAGATTAAAGGGTAAAAAAAAAGTTAACGAATTTCGAGATGGGCTTAAAATTTTATTTTATATGCTAAAAAAATTTTTTTCTTAGGTTTTTTTTTATTAAAATATTATAAATTAATACATAAAAACAAATATTTATTAAAATAATTACTATTAAAATTTTTGTTGAGTAAAAATAATAACCTCCAATTATTAATGATGCAGCATTAAATAAATTAATGATTAAACCAGTTAAGTTATTTAAAAATTTAAATTTTTTAATTTTTAAAAAAAAATAAATACTATGATGTAAATGTAAATTATCAGGAGATGAAATTTCTTTTTTTTGATAATTTTTTCTTAAAATTGAAAATAAATTTTCGAAACATGGGTACCATAGTAACAAAATAGCAAAATATGGAGAAACTATATTGTTAAAATTTACAAATTGTATTATATAAAAGGCCGTAAAAAAACTTACAAGATATGAGCCAGAGTCACCTAATTGCATCTTGTTTAGTAAATTCAAAAAATATAATGCTGTTAAAAATAGAATTAAACTTTTAAGAAAAACTAAATCTATAAAGAGATTATTATTGTATGATAAATAATAAATTATTAAGTAAATAGTTAAATAGTAACCAATCGTGTTAAGATTTACACCATCTATAAAATTTGTGCCATTAATTAGAACGATAAAGCAAAAAATTGTAAATATTATGCTGACCTGAAAGTGCTTGGTAAGTATAGAATTAATTATATCGATTCTCACATCAAGAATATAAGTTCCAGAATTTATGATAAATAATAAGGTTAAAAATATTTGTATTATTAATCTTAATTTAGGAGAAAAATTTTTGAATCTATCTGAGCTAAATCCAATCATAAACATTAACACAATATAAACACAACTTAAAAAATTAAAATCTTTATAAAAAATTATAAAAAAAAATAACAAATAAATTCCACCTGTAGTTGGAATTTTTTTTTTAGAAATGAAAGACTTATGATTAGAGAATTCAATTTTGTCTTCAAATATAAGACTTTTTTTAATTACTTCATTTACAAAAATAATAATAAAAATAAATAAATAAATCATTTACAATAAATAATAATGAATATTTTAAAATTTAGAAGTTCTTAATAAAACAATCATTTATAACTATAAGTTTTAGAATTTATATATTTTAATAAAAAATTAAAAGAAAGAACAAATATACTATAAAAAGATTTAAAATATCCAAACTTCTCTTGATTTTTATAAATATCATATGCATCAAGAAATTTTTGAAAAGTATTTGAAGATAATGAATTATTTAACTTTCTCCATCTAGTTAAACTCTTACTTAGGCCATAAATATTATTTTTCTTAGATATTCTTAACCATAATGAATAATCTTCTTTAGTTTTATTTTTGGAAAAAAAATATTTTCTGAATAAATCTCTCTCAATAATAACTGTTGACAAGCCTATATCGCAAGAATTTACTAAGTCTTTATAATGGACAATGGGCTTTGAGGCTCTTTTTCCGATGATTGAATTATTTTTATCTATAATTGTGTATGCTGTAAATGAAATTTTTATTTTTTTTTTTTTCATAAATGCAAGCTGATATTCAATTTTATTTTTTTTCCACATATCATCAGCATCGATAAATGCCAAATATTTTCCTTTTGCTTTTTTTGAGGCTAAGTTTCTTGACATTCCAGCGCCTAAATTTTTTTTATTAATATAGAGTTTAATTTTTTTGTCTTTGATTTTTGATTTTAAATTTTTTAATTCATCTTTAGAAGTATCATCGTAAACAATTAATATCTCATAATTCTTATATGTTTGATCGTAAATTGACTTTAAAGTTTGATCTATCCAATTCAATTTTTGATAATAAGGAATAATTATAGATACTAAATCGTTCATATTTTTTTTGCCTCTACTTACAAGCTTTCATACTGTCTTGCTTTATTGTCAAAAATTAGTTCCGGTATCTCACTATTTTTATATTAATTGTTTAATAATAGCATATAATTATGTCAGATATTATCTTACATTATTCAATGAAAATGATACATTTAGAATTCTGTGATTATCGTATTATTTTATTATATATAAACTCTATTTGTTATATATGTTTATTCTAAAATATTAATCTTATGATATCTATAATTTTAAATTTATAATGTAGGACTAAAATATTTGTTATCATACTTTAAAAAATTTATTCAAAAAATTATTTCCTTAAGTGGATATAAATTAATTAAAAACTCGAATTTTGTAAAATTATACAGAACACTTGATCAAAGTTTAAAAATTTTAGTAAAAAATAAGGAGCCAATCATTTTTGATGTCGGTGCTCATAATGGAGAGAGCATAAAAAGATATAGAAATATTTTTAAAAATGCAAAATTTCATTCATTTGAGCCTCAAAAAAAAAATTTTTTTAAATTAAAAAAATATGAAAATAATAAAATAAAAATTAATAATTTTGCTCTTGGTGCACAAAATAAAATACTTAAATTTAATATAAATGATGATGATAGTACTTCAAGTTTTTTAAAACCTTTCCATTCTGAAAAATTAATTAATAAAAAATTAAAACTTAATAAAATAGAAAATATAAAAATTGAAACTTTAGATCGCTATGTTGAAAAACATAGAATTAATACAATTGATATTTTAAAAATAGATGTTCAAGGTTTTGAAAGAGATGTTTTGCTAGGTGCAAAAAAAACTCTAAAAAATATCGTAAAAATAGTGGAATTAGAAATAATTTTTATTGATTATTATCAAAAAAAATCATCTTTTTATGAACTTGAGAATATTCTTTATCCAATGGGATTCGAACTATTTACGGTTTCCTCACCAGTATTAAAAGATAAAGATTACCAATTAAAATGGTTGGATGCTATTTATATATCAAAGAAATTTTTCTTATAATTATATGTTATTATTATTTCCAATAAATAAAATAGCAATAATAAAACTTACACTAATGTAAGTATTAATATTTAAATAAATATTTATTTTACAAAAAATTGTTAGAGTTAAATTCACAATTATTTTTTTTATTGGAAGATTATCAAAAACTAATATATTTTTATAAAATTAGTTTTTCATATATTTGCAATGTTTTTTTTGCACATATTTCCCATGTAAAATTAGATATGTTTTTATAACCATTTTTGATTAGTTTTGACTTATAATCATGAGAATACAAGACTCTTTTGAGTGAGCTTAAAATTGAATCTTCTTGATCAGGTATAAAAAAATCTACAGCATCATTTCCAATTTCAATTAATGAACTGGTCTCTGAACATGCCACTGCACAACCATTTTTCATTGCTTCAAGCAAAGGTAGACCAAAACCCTCGTATAGGGATGGGTATACGAGTAATTCAGCATTTTTATAGTAATAATTCAATGTTATGTCATCACCTGACACTAAATGTATATTCTTTTTAAGTCTTAATTTATCAATCACTGATAGCTCATTATTATCAAAACTTTGTTTTCCAAAACATACAATATCAAAATCATTAACTAGATTTTTTGATAAACTAAAAGCTTTTATAAAACGTAAAAAATTTTTATATCTTTTTCTATGACCAACAAAAAGTATAAATGGTTTTTTTATTGTATTTGATATTTTTTCAAAATTATTTTGGTCATTATTATTTGAGACTCCTAAATGAATAACACTTATTTTATCTTCATTTATATTATAAATTTTCATTAAATCTTTTTTTGTACTTTCTGAGATAGAAATTATGTGATCCATTTTTTCAAAAAAACAAAATTTTTTTTTTTTATAATCTTCAGGTAAAGAGTAAAGATTTTCAAATTTTTCATGGATTAAATCGTAAACGGTTGTTATTTTTTTCCCATCAAAAGTATCGATGTAATCATTACTAAAATCGGTGAAATGTACAATATTTGGTCTTCTATTCTTAGTATACCATTTAAAATAAATTTTGTTAAATTCTTCCGCAGCACGTTTTGTAAATTTTGGATAATGTAAATTGAATTTATAAATAGTTTTTGCATGTTTATTGTTACGTAAATAATCATTTATGTGAAATGCACTTATAATTTTTGCATCACATGATAAATCATTAAGAAGATTAGTTAATTCATAAATATATTTTGAGGCACCACCCAGTGGTTGTTCAAAAAATACTTTATAATCAAAAAAAACTTTGATCATTTAGAAAAAATTGAAAAACAATAGTTAAGAAACTTTTTTATTATCTTTTTTACTTCCAAACATTTTTTTGTATCAAAATTATTTCCTACTCTAGGTCCATCACAATGATTATAAGCTCGACTTGGTGAATATTTTTTAACCTCCGCTATTAATTTATGCGTAAAATCTGGTCTGTTAAACAATAATAGGGGGACTGCTGTTTCACTCATTTGAAATTTATATAATTAAGAGATGGCAAAATATATACTTAAATAAAAATAATTTAATTTTTTGGTTTCTTTCTCAATATTTTTCTTAAAAAATTTTTTATTCCAAATTCACTATTATGTATCTTTTTTGGTTGCAATAAAGTTAAATTATTTTTTTTTGTGATCATTGCCATGCCAGAGTTGTCAAAAGAAAACTCCAGATTAAAATTTTTTAAGTTTTGTAAATAAATTTCAGTTATTTTGAGAAAAGTCTTTCTATTTGTAATTTCATTCCATGAATTTTCTCTATAGCTGTTTTTAACATAAGGAAGCCAAGAAATATCATCAATAAACATGATACCATTTTTTTTAAGAAAACTATAATAATAATATAAAATTTTTTTTATATGTTCCGGTTCATGATAGCTATCAATATATATTACATCAAATTTTTTCTTAATTTTTTTTTTAATATATGTAAAATTATCATCTCTACTTTGCAAAAAAACCCACTTTTTATTTTTAAACAAATGCTTGTAGTCTATTATATCAACAGAAGTTAGCCTTCCTGAATTTTTATCGCATAATGATAAAAAGATGCTTGTCGAGAGCCCCTCTCTAACTCCAAATTCAAGAATATTAATATTTTTAATATTTTTAATATTTTTATAAATAAATCTATAATTTGAATACTTCAATGCTTTTTTTAAAAATTTGTTATTTGAGATCACGAATTGATAATTATATTTAATTTCTATATTTATACACTTCACTATAATTTAATCAATAAATGATAGGTTGTCACTAATTTAACGTATTTAACTTAAATTATTTTTAGAATCAAAATTTTTTTACTTTTCTTGTAGTCTATATTTAATAAAATTATGTTAGTTGGATTAAAAATTTTTAATATGAACTATTATAAATAAAGATTGAGAAAAATTATAAATATTTAAATTGTGAATATTAGCTAAGTAAATTAATTTAAAACTTTTCTGATTTCACGATAATGATTAAAAATAGTAAATTTTTTACATGCAATTAAAGCATTTTTTTTTATTAATGTTATTTCACTTTGGCTAAGATTGAGAAATTGTTTGTACTTTATTAAAAAATCTGTCTCATTTCTAGTCTCATAGAGCAATCCAGCTTTATTTTGTTTTATGATTTCTTTTGGACCATTATTACAATCACTCGAAATAATAAACGTTCGGCAAAAGCAGGATTCAAGTAATACAAAGCCTGGATCCTCCCACAGAGAGCTTAGAACAAAAAAATTCGCATTTTTTAAATATGGATAAATATTTTTTGTATAAGGTAAAATTTGAACATTTTTATTAAGCGAGAAAAAAGATATTTTTTTTTCAAGAGACTTTTTCTCTTCTCCACTACCAAAAATGATTAGCTTTAAATCTTTATTATCTTTATTTATCTTCTTAAAAATATCTATTAAAAATGAGAAATTTTTTTGTTTTGTTAATCTTCCTATAGCAATTACATAATTATTAAATTTATTTTCAATCACTTCAGATTTTAACATGTTAATCTCACTAACGTTAATTATGGGATCTGGTAAAAAAAAAAGTTTATCAATTGGAACAAGTTTTAAATCCTTCATTAAAGCATAAGTTGCTAGGGTTGGACATGTAACTTTATAGATATTTTTTAACAAAATTCTCCAGAAAAAAATTCTTATAGGGCCTAAATGAGGATGTCCAGAAATTCGTAAAATACATTTTGTTTTAAAATCAAATAATGTAAATAATAACAAAGGAAGAGAGGTGATTAAATGAATAATTAAATATTCTGGCTCTTTATACTGTAAAATTTTCTTTAACTTAAAAAAACTTATTAAAAAAATTATAAAAAAAGATAGTTTACTTAGTATTTTGCCGTATTTTGGTAAAAATTTGATATATTTAAAGTTAAAGAGATTAATAATTTCTATTTTTTTTTTTTCTATCTCTTCATTCTTTTGAGAAAATTCTCCAGCAGCATCAATAATATATGCTTTATAGTTTTTATCATATTTATTTATGGCAAAGACCGAGTTAATTACAGCTTTTGTAGTAGCTATCTCTGTTAAAAAAGGTGACCAGTAAAATATGTGTTTTTTTTTCAATATACTATATTTATATATTAAATAAAAATGAATAATAATAAAAAAAAAATAATAATTTTTAATCCCTCAATAGAAGATGGGGGTGTAGAAAAAAATCTCTACATAATTGCTAATTATTTAGCAAAAAAAAAAATGAATATTGATTTAATTTCAAGTGATTTTAATAAGAAAAATAAATTTCTTTCTCAAATAAATTTTATTCATTCAAATATTTTTATTCATAAGAATTCTGGCAGGTATTTAAAATATTTATCTTGCCTAATTTCTTTAGTAAAAAATATATATAAAGATAGAAATTGTATAGTTTTCTCATTTCAAGCTAATATTTACGCTACAATTATATGCTGGTTATTAAATACTAAAATTATTGCAAGGTTAAATACTGCACCTCAAGGATGGGATCATAATTATTTTAAAAGTAAAATTTATTCTTATTTTATAAAGAAAGTGGATATTGCAATCGTCAATAGTGAAATATTTAAGAGAGAAGTTGATAAGAGATATAACATAAATTCTATCCTAATTCATAATCCTTTTGAATTCTTTAAAATAAAAAATCTTTCTAAAAAAAAAATTAAATATAATTTTGATCCAAAAAAAATTAATTTAATTAATGTGGGGAGGATGACAGAGCAAAAAGATCAGATTACTCTATTGAAATCATTAACGAAAATTAGGAATAAAGAGAGAGTTACATTGTCCATAATTGGTAAAGGGCAAAAAAAAAATGAATTAATCAGCTTTGTAAAAAAAAATAATTTGGAAAAAAATGTAAAATTTTTTAATTATAAAAATAATCCTTACCCTTATATAAAAGGCGCCGATGTTTTTGTTTTATCATCAAAATATGAAGGTTCTCCAAATGTATTAATTGAAGCTCAAATTTTAAACAAATATATTTTTTCTACTAATTGCCCAACAGGACCAAAAGAAATATTAAGAAATTATAAAAAAGGTAAGTTGTTTAATGTTGGTGATTTTAATAAATTAGCAATTTTAATTGCTAATTTTAGAAAGAAAAAAACTATTAAAGATAACTATTTTTATTCAGGATTAGAAAAATATCGTAAAGAATATAATTGCAAAAAATATCTTGAGGCTATTCAAAGTTTAAATTAAAATTTATATATTTTATTATTATTATACCATTTATAGCTATTCAAAATTCCTTTTTTATAATTTGTAAAATTATTAAAATTTGTGAATTTTCTGACCAATTTATTGTCACCATGTGTATTTTTTACATCCAATTTATTTCTTTTTATTTTTTTAATTTTAATAATGCCAATTTTTTTTCTAAAAAAATTTACAATTTTGCTTATCTGTACAGGATTATTTGAGCAAACATTAAAAATAAGATGTCTTTTTTTAAATCTCTTTTTAAATAAAATTCTTTTTGTTATCTCAATTACATCTTTTATATATGTAAAATCTCTTTTATGATTTCCAGAATTATTTAAGTAAAAAAAATTTTTTTCATTAAATGCTTTAAATAATTTAAATAAAAACATATCTGGTCTTCCCCATTCTCCATAGACTGTAAAATATCTAAGCCCAACAAAATTTATCTTGTGGTAATTTGAACTAAACCTAGCTGTCAACTCATTTATTTTTTTTGACATTGAATAAATATTGATTGGGTTAAGCCTATTAGCTTCTTTAGCAGGTAATTTATTTAAATCTCCATAAACAGAGCTTGAAGATGCGTATAGAATTACTTTTGGTTTATTACTTAAACAACAACCATCAATAATATTTATAAAACCATAAATATTATTGTCTAAATATTTTTTTGGTTTTATTTCAGAAAATCTAACACCCGCCTGAGCTGCCAAATGAACAATATGTGTGAATTTTTTATTTTTGAAATAATCTAAAATCTTTTTTCTTTTTACAATATCTAATTTTGTAAATTTAAATTTTTTAAACTTTTTAAGTTCATTAATTCTAAAATATTTTAACTTTTTTGAATAATAATCATCAAAATTATCTATGCCAAAAATTTCTAACTTTTTATCTGACAAAAGCAAATTTTTTGCAAGACTAAATCCAATAAAACCTGCAACTCCTGTTATTAAGACTCTCATTAGAATTCTTTTTTAATCATTTTTTTAATAATTTGATCCATTAGAATTTTTGGTTTATAATTAATTGTTTTTATTAGTTTGGTATTATTTCCCGAAATAGTCTTTACTTCAGAGGTTCTTATAAAACTTTTGGAAATTTTTACAAATTTTTTATAATCTAATTTATAATATAAAAATACATTTTTAACTACATCCCTAAGCTTTGTATTAAACCCAGTTGCAATTATAAAATCGCCTGAATTTTTTTGATCAATAAGTTTTGTCATGATGTTTACATATTCTGGGGCCCAGCCCCAGTCTCTTGAAACATTTAAATTACCTAAAAAAAAATTTTTTTTTTTCTTAAGAAAGATATCTGATGTTTTGCTAACAATTTTTTGTATTACATATTCTTTAGGTCTTAGTGGCGACTCATGATTAAATAAAATTGCATTAAACACTTTGATTCCAAACTGCAATCTATAAGCCCTAACAATTTCAGTACTTATTGATTTTGCAAATCCATAATAACTTGTTGGATTAATTTCTGTTTCTTCTGTATTTTTTTTTTTATTTTTGCCAAAAATTTCACTTGAAGAGGCATTTAAAATTCTTATTTCTTTTTTATTATATTTTCTTACAAACTCTAAAATTTTTATCAAGAATTCAGTGTTACTATTGATAGTATCATGTTTAAAAAGATCGGCCTTTGTTATTGAAGAAATTCCAGATAAAAAATATATATAC
>Ga0209630_10004737_pt1 | contig 11827 bp, 11 predicted proteins | sample COG_01_FD_184745 | JGI IMG/M metagenome (GOLD analysis project Ga0209630, IMG submission 184745) | Pelagic Microbial community sample from North Sea - COGITO 998_met_01 (SPAdes) (version 2) | ecosystem: Environmental > Aquatic > Marine > Neritic zone/Coastal water | place: Helgoland, sampling... | reverse complement strand
TTATCAGTGTAATATAAAATCTTAAAAACTAGATTTTAGTATTTATCTTACAAAAATTAAAATAAAAACTGGCGAAAAAAGGGGATATACCCATGGCCGAAAAGTCACAAAATGTTCAGGATGTTTTTCTGAATGCCGTTCGAAAAAGTAAAAATCCATGTACAGTATTTCTAATTAATGGAGTAAAGTTGCAAGGTATTATATCGTGGTTTGATAATTTCTCCGTTTTATTACGAAGAGATGGACACACACAACTTATTTATAAACATGCTATTTCAACTGTAATGCCATCAGGGCCGATACAGCTTTTTGACTCTAATGAGAAAACGATGGATCTAGATGAAGAAAACGAGACTATCACTACTTAAGAATTCTCTATTTTGAGCTGGATTCTCGAAAATCAATTAGAAATTAGTCATGTTAGATGTCTTATTCTGCATCCACATATCTCACATAAGTCTTGTGCGATTAAGAATCGTAGCGCGTTAAGAGACCCGGAAAGTTGTCTTCAAGAAGCGGCAGGTTTAGCTAGCTCAATAGGATTGGTTGTCGCCTATAATGAGATAGTGAATTTGTCTAATTTAAGGCCCTCTACACTTATTGGGGGCGGTGTTATTGATAGATTAGCCAACATTATTAAGAGTAACGATATCGATATTGTCGTAATAGACTATTCGTTGACACCAATACAGCAGAGAAACCTCGAGAGGAAATTAAACTCTAAAGTAATAGATCGAACTGGATTAATTTTGGAGATATTTGCAGCTCGAGCACGCACCAAAGAGGGACGCCTGCAAGTTGACCTTGCTTATCTTGTTTACCAAAGAAGCAGGCTAGTTAGGTCGTGGACACATTTGGAACGCCAGAGGGGTGGATTTGGTTTCATGGGGGGGCCAGGTGAACGCCAAATAGAAGCTGATCGACGAATGATAGGCAACAGAATTATAAAAATACAAAATCAGCTTGAGGATGTTAAACGTACAAGAGGTCTTCATCGAAAATCTCGCAATAAAGTACCTTATCCGGTAATTGCATTAGTCGGCTACACTAATGCTGGAAAATCTACTCTATTTAATGCATTGACCTCATCAACTGTAGAAGCTGAGGATAAATTGTTTGCTACTCTAGACCCTACAATGCGGGGGTTGACACTTCCTTCCGGAAAAAAAGTTATTTTATCCGACACGGTTGGTTTTATATCAGCTTTGCCTCATGAGTTGGTGGAAGCTTTTAAATCTACGCTTGAAGAAGTCATGGAGGCTAATTTAATTATTCATGTAAGAGATATTGCTAATGAAAATACTGAAGCAGAAAAACAGGATGTATTAGAAGTATTAAACGACTTAATATTAGATGAAAATTTAGACAATCCTGACTGTATTAAGACACCCGTGATAGAAGTATTGAATAAATCGGACCTCCTAGAAATAAGTGAAAAAGATATCAGGTTATTAAGGACCCAACAGAATAACTCAAGAATGGTTTTGGTTTCTTCAACTCAAAAAGAGGGGTTTATAGAACTTCTAGAGAAAATCGATGAGCAAGTTAATAAAAAAAGAAAAGTGATTAAATTAAGAATTAAATGGAATCAAGGGGCTCTTTTAAACTGGTTGTATGAAGTTGGCGAGATTATTCATCGACGCGATACAGATAAGAGTATTGAATTAAAAGTATCGCTAGACCAGAAAGATTTAAATAAAATAAAGAAAATAAATTTAGCATGAAAGAGAATAGATTTAATAAAAACTGGGTTGTAAGATTTAAAGAACAATTAAATTCTGTATCGCAAATAATTAAAGATACGGCTGATATTGAAATATTACCTTTTTTTAATCAGCCTAAGAGTTTTCAAACATTCACAAAAAGATCTGGTGAAATCGTCACAAATATTGATGTTAATGCAGAACGACGACTTACTTCGAGTTTGTTATCACTCTTATCAGGAAGTGAAGTAATTGGAGAGGAAGCGGCCTCTGAAAACGCACTAATTTATGACGTTCTAAAAAATGATAAACCCGTTTGGATAATAGATCCGTTAGATGGAACTCGTAATTTTACCAATGGAAAAAATTGCTTTGCGATAATTGTAGCGCTTTGTTTAGGTGGAGAAACATTAGCTGGTTGGATATACGATCCGATAAATGTGAAAATGTACTCTGCATATAAGGGAGTAGGAGCAAGCATAAATGGCAAAAGTTTAAACATTAAAGAATGCCTGGAATTATCAAATATGATAGGATCAACTGGCCAAAATTTTAGTAAAGTTTTAGAAAAAAATGCTGGAAAATTTGGTATTCCTAAAAGATGTGATCGATACAGATGCATTGGACGAGAATATGGAGACTTAGCAACTGGCATTTTGACTTTCGCCGAGTATAGTGTTTTAAAACCTTGGGATCACGCAGCAGGAATTTTAATACATTCTGAGGCTGGTGGTTACGCCGCATTTCTATCAGATAAAAGTAGTTATTTCCCTGTGCCACCTATCAATAAAACACTGCTTGTTGCACAAAATGAAAAGGTTTGGAGAGAATTATTCAGGATTTTGAATATAGAAAATTAATTATTTTCAATGGTCTTAGCCTCTTCCCACAATTCATCAAATTCTTCTAGAATTAGATTATCTATTTTCCTATTTTCCGCTCTTAGTTTCATTTCCATATAACGAAAACGTTTTTCAAATTTTTTAATGCCTTCCTTCAGTACGCTCTCTGGTTCTAAATCCAATTTTCGAGACAAATTCGAAACAGAGAATAATACGTCGCCCATTTCTTCTCTAATTTTATCCTCATTCTTAGGGTTTTGTTGGATCTCAAACTCTAATTCGGCAATTTCTTCTTTGAGTTTATCGATAGCACCTTTCTCATCGTGCCAGTCAAAACCAACACGAGATGCTCTTTTTTGTAACTTGAACGCACGCAATAATGAAGGAAAGCTTTTAGCAACTCCATTTAACTCTGAGGGTGTTTCGTCCCCAATATTAGCCTTATTTTTTCTTTCTATGGCCTTTATGTCCTCCCATATAATTGTATTGGATGAAGACTTACTATTACCATCATTGTTATTATTTTTAAATACATTGGGATGACGCCTAACCATTTTATTAGATACATCTTCAATTACATCGTCAAAAGAAAAAAGCTTATCTTCAGAAGCAATTTCCGAATAAAGAATGATATGAAATAAAAGATCTCCTAATTCCTCTTTAAGTGATAACATATCCTCCTTTTCGACCGCATCGAAAACCTCATAGGACTCCTCAATTGTATAAGGAGCTATACTTTTAAATGTTTGAGCTACATCCCAGCTACAGCCAGTATTCGGGTTTCTTAAATCTTTAATTATCTTTTTTAAGCGGTTAATTTTTTCCATTTTTTACTATTCACTATTTATTATAAAGTTCTTTTATAATAGCATAATCTAAAGAGTATAACATCTCTAAGAGGGTTGATTAAACACCTGAGGAAAAGACTGTATAAAAAATATTATGATATGAATTAATAATTCATTTTCTAAATTAGTTTTACTAAAAATTTTATGTTCTAGATTGTGAATTTTTTTAAGGCATCATCTAAAATAATTACAACTGTAAATCGATATTCTAATTATCGGATAGAGCTCAAACCTTATTATATATTAATAAATAAACAAGAGTGTTTTCTTATCTAGAAAATAGGGGCTATATTAAATAAAAAATAATTTTTGTCGCATAATGTATATTATGGTATATCTTTTTTTAATTAATATTAAATATAAGAAACAATGGTTTAAATTAATTTAATTAACTAAAAAATTAATAATTATCCGGTATATTTAAGTTCATTCCATCATAGGCAAGTTCCGCATAGGATGGTATTTTCAGAGTAACAGCGTCATAGTCAATTTTATGTGATAAGTGTGATAAAACAAGTTTACGTGGTTTAACAATACGTGACCATTCTAATGCCTTATTAACATGCGCATGGGTTATATGAGGCTCCTCCCATAAGGTCCCTACAATCCATGTATCGATACCGCTAAGTATCGAAAAACTACTTTCAGGCATTGATACAACGTCTGTTGAATAAGCAAATTTATTAATTCTAAAACCAAGGGTTTTTAAAAAACCATGATCTTGTTCGAATACATCAATAACCAATTTTCCAATTTTAAAACGATCACCAATATTAATTTCATTTTTTTCTAAGCAAGGCTTGTAGAAAAAACTTGTACTTCCTTTTAATGGTTCTAAAACGTATCCAAATCTTTGCGAAATATCATCCCAAGTTTGTTTATTAGTATAAGTTGGTATCCACTTATTCATGCATCGATTAATTGCCCTTAAGTCGTCAATTCCATGCAAATGGTCTGCGTGCGAGTGAGTATAAAGTAGAGCATCAATATGTTTAACATTGGCATTTATCAGTTGTGAGCGTAAGTCTGGAGAAGTATCAATTAATATCGTAGTATCAGCATCTTCGACCAATATACTGGGCCTAGTTCTTCTATTTTTGGAATTTAAAGGATTTGCTTTACCCCAACCTTCACCAATCATTGGTGTTCCACCGCTATGACCAGAGCCTAAGATTTTTACTAACACGTACTGGTCATCTTGATGTTTTTTGCCTTATCAAAATATCGATAAAAATTATTAGTGGTAATTTTATTAAAATGAGACAGTTCTAAATCAAATATTTGAGCAGCTTTTTCTGCTGTATGAACTATAAATGAAGGTTCATTAACCTGACCTCTTTTGGGCACAGGAGCTAAAAATGGCGAGTCAGTCTCTATTATAATGTTTTCTATTGGTATTTGTTTAACTATCTCGCGTAATTTATCGGCCTTCTTAAAGGTTATTATGCCAGATAATGAAATTGCCATACCATATTTTACAGCGACTTCGGCCACGTCTAAACTCGAACTAAAGCAATGAATAACTCCCGGGAAATAGCCTTTTTCTTGTTCTTCACTGATTACGTTAATCATCAACTCATCTGCTTCTCGGCTATGAATAATAATGGGTAATTGTGTCTCTCTAGAGGCTTTAATATGAGCTCTAAAATATTTTTCTTGAATTTCCCTAGGAGCATTGTCATAAAAAAAGTCTAACCCGGTCTCACCAATACCTACAACTTTTGGATGCTTACTCAGATCAACAATTGTTTGGGCATTAAAACCTGCTTCTTTACTCACTTCATGTGGATGAACACCGACGGTAAAAGCCACGTTATGATAGCTTTCCGCGATTTCACGAATTTCTGGAACATCATCAAATTTTGTGCAAATACATACTAAAAATTCAACCCCTGATGCCCCAGCTCTCTCAATTACACTTTGAACGTTATCTGAGAGGCCTTCATAATTTAAATGGCAATGACTATCTACAAGCATAAGTTACCTCACAAACTCTTATGGTCATCTAAAATTCTCGGGAAAACACCGACCGGTTCTGGTAATGGAGTTCCAGCAATTATCCGTTCCGATGAGCCAAATGATTTAAAGCTTCTAGCATTATCAGATATCCCTACTTGATCCAGGATTTTACCAGAGGAACTTGGCATAAAAGGCTGCGTAATTATTGCAATATTCCTTATAACTTCTGTCATTACATATAACACCGTCTCCATACGATCAAAATCTTCTGTTTTAAGGGACCATGGTGCTTGCTTATCAATATAACTATTAGCCGACCTTATTTCCTCCCAAATTCTACCGAGAACTTGATTAAGAGCCTGATTATCAATTAAAGACCTCACTTCCGGTAGTAAATTATCTAAGCGCATTAAAAGAATTTCATCCTCTTTTTCTAGGTTATGAGGCTTTGGTATGCAGCTGCCACAGTTTTTATTTACCATACTCATTACACGCTGCACCAAATTTCCGTAATCATTTGATAATTCACTATTAATTCTTTGAACCATCGCAGCCTTTGAAAAATCACCATCTTTTCCAAAAGGAACCTCGCGCAATAAGAAATACCGAACTTGATCAAGACCATAAGCATTCTTTAGTTCAACTGGATCAATAACATTTCCTAATGATTTTGATATTTTTTCTCCTTCATTTGTCCACCATCCATGAGCAAAAATTCTTTTTGGAGTTTCAAGGCCGGCTGACATCAAAAAAGCTGGCCAATACACAGCATGAAAACGAAGAATATCTTTTCCAACAACATGTAAATCTGCTGGCCAAAACATTTGAAATTCTTTTGCACCTTGATCGGGATAATCAATAGCTGTTAAATAATTTGTTAGAGCATCCAGCCAAACATACATGATATGCTTATCATCACCAGGAACGCGCACCCCCCAATTGAATGATGTTCTCGAAATAGATAAATCTTCCAACCCTCCACTAACAAAGCTTATAACCTCATTTCTTCGAGTATTAGGCGAAATAAAGTCACAATTATCTCTATAAAAATTCAAGAGTCTATCCTGCCAAGCTGATAACCTAAAAAAATAACTTGGCTCCTCAACCCACTCAACTTCAGCGCCAGTTGGAGCTAATTTTTGGCCATTTTTTTCTAATAGTTCATTTTCAGTATAAAAAGCTTCATCTCTAACCGAGTACCAACCCGCATAACTTCCAAGATAGATGTCTCCGGATGCTGCGAGTTTTTCCCATAGGTTTTTACATGCTAATTTGTGACGATCCTCGGTAGTCCTGATAAAATCATCATTACTAAAATTCATTTCTTTGGTGAGATCTCTAAAATTCTGCGAGACATTATTCGTAAATTCTTGCGGATCAATTTTAGCTGTTTTAGCTGATTTCTCAACTTTTTGTCCGTGTTCATCAGTGCCGGTGAGAAATTTTACGTTATAACCATCCAACCGTTTAAACCGAGCAATTACATCGCAAGCTAAGGTCGTATATGCATGCCCTATATGAGGTATATCATTTACATAATAAATGGGTGTTGTGATATAAAAGCTATTTGATTTTTCCATGATTTTGCGAATTATCCTAAATCTGTATTAGAACTATTAGTTAAATTTTTTATCGATACAAAAGTATTTAAAAATACTTGCTTTTGATCTAGGTTTAATGATTTTAGTTTGTTGACAGATTCCACAATTTTATCCCATATATTTAACCAGGGCTTTGACTCCTCCAGATCTGATAACGCAAAATTTTTAACATTACTTTCAACCCAATTCGCCAGAAAATGCATTGCATGAATAAATAAATCACCTGTTTTATCGCGCTGCAGAATGTTTCCTAAATCATGTACTTTAGACATATCTAATTTAGGAAAAGTGGAGAGGATGGTCTCGATTTTATTAAAAACCTCTAACGTTGGTCCTTCGGCTAAATAAAGGGCCCTACCTATGCTTCCACCAGATAAACGCGATAACATCTTGGTATCGTCTATTGTCAAATCAACCAAGTACTCCTTAATTAAGGTGATTAATATATCTTTTTCCAATAAATTTAATTTAATATGACGGCAGCGCGACCTAATAGTTTCTATGATTGACATTAAATTATGGCAAACCAAAAGAATTAGAGTGTTTGAAGGTGGTTCCTCTAAAAGCTTCAAAAGAGCGTTTGCCGAATTCAGATTCAGATCATCAATACTGTCAATAACAATGACACGCCACCCCCCTTCTGCAGACGTCAGAGATAAAAATGTGTTAATTTTTCTTATTTCATCTACAGTTATCTGTTTCTTTATTTTTCCTGTTTTTTCGTCCATAGCTCGAGTAATATTCAAAAAATCAGGGTGGCCGCCAGACATTATCCGTCGACAAATCGGATTATTTATATCGCTATTCAAATTAATGGGTGTTTTAACTAACTTTAAGTCAGAGTAAAAAAAATTATCCTTTTCAGGCGAAATAGCGGTATTCGTTAATACAAATCTTGCAATGCGATGAGCAAACGTCGCCTTTCCAATACCTTTTGCTCCGGTTAATAGCCAAGCATGAGGAACTCGCCTAGAAAAAAAAGACGAGAGAAACAGTTGTTCAGCATCATCTTGGCCTAAAAGTAAAGGATTGTTAATGGGAGACCTTTTTCCCCCCAAATCTTGATTAGAACCCATTAAATTGAACCCCTAATTTTGTTACAAGAATGCGCTCAATTTCATAATTAACCATCTCGCTCGAGAGATTTGCATTTACTACATAACATCTTTCGGGGTTTTTTTTAGCTATTTCTAAAAATCCATATCGTAATCTCTTATGATAATCGGTATTCATTTTCTCATATCGATCTTCTTGATTTATTTTTTTCCGTTTACCTGACAAGTTGTTCATTCTGACTGAAGTCCTCTCGAGACCTATTTCAACTGGAATGTCTAAAATAATTGTAATATGTGGCTTCATATCACCAACGACAAATTTACATAAATTATTAATTATACTTTTACTGACACCATGACCATAGCCTTGATAGGCCATTGTGGAGTCAATAAATCTATCACATAATACCCACAAACCTTCCTCTAGAGCTGGAGTTATTGCTTTAATGAGATGATCTCTTCTCGCGGCAAAATGAAGCAATGTTTCGGTATACGGATCCCAACGATCCGGTTCCCCCTCCACTATTAAACTACGTATTTCCTCTGCACCAATGGAACCACCTGGTTCTCGAGTTAAATACGTCTTAATACCGACCGATAGTAATTTTTTGTTTAGTAACTTTATTTGCGTGGTTTTACCTGCACCGTCTCCTCCCTCAAAACTTATAAACCTGGCCTTTTTAAAAGCATCGGTTTCCTTTGTCACTTTAACTCACCCCACAAAAGATATTTAACAGTAACCTTTAATCTAGATAAAACAGACAATTTAGCGACACTTCCAGCAGAAATAATTGGATGAATTACAGGCTTACGCCCTGGTATATCAATTTTTAATGACCCCAACCTAACGCCTTTGCTTACCGGGGCCGGAATTGGTGTACTCAATAAGACCTTTACTTTCATATTTCTCCGCTGCTTTCTTGATAAAGTCATGACTATTTTCTTATCAGTAATCAGAGGAATCTTATCCTCATCCCCCATCCAGACTGTTCCATTCGTGACGGTCTCGCCAGCATCAAATAATTTATAATTTCGAAAATTTCTAAATCCCCAATCCAAAACTCTTTCAGTTTCATTTGTCCTTGATCTTCTTGATTTTAAACCATTAATCACGAGAACTAATCTTCTATCACCCCTCACAGCGCTTACCGTCACGCCATAACCACCCGCTTTTGTATATCCTGTTTTTAGACCATCAGCGCCCAAATCCTTGTAAAGTGCGGGGTTACGATTATTTTGCCTAATATTGTTAAAACTGAATGTTTTTTCTTCATAATAATGATAGAATTCCGGGAAGTCCTGTATGGTAGCAATGGCTAATTTTGTCAAATCTCTCGCTGTAGTTTGATGATTTGGATCGGGCCAACCACTAGCGTTCGTAAAATTTGAATTTAGCATTCCCAGATCTTTTGCAGTTTTATTCAACTCATCCGCAAAAAATCCCTCTGTTCCTGCTAGACCCTCAGCTAAAACAATCGTTGCATCATTGCCCGACTGAACGATAACACCGCGAATTAAATCCTCTACTTTCACTCTAGAATTAAGTTTCACGAACATTTTTGAACCGCCTTTTCTCCAAGCTTTCTCACTTACTTTAAATTTGTCATTAAGAGACAAGTCTCCGTCTTTTAATTTTTCAAATACTTTATAAATGGTCATAATCTTACTCATTGAAGATGGCGCCATGGGCATGTCTGCTTTTTTTTCTAAGAGAACAGTATCAGTACTCATATCATATAATAAAATCTGTTTGCCGCTGGTCTCAAACGCAGCGGCACGAAACACCGAGAAAACGCATAAAAAAACAGTAACAAATAGATTTAATTCCTTAATTTGCATTTTAACTCCGCTTTACTACAATTTATCCCAAATCCGCCGAATATTACTTTTCCCATGCATGTAAAACACTCAATTTTTTCTTATCTTTTTAATTTAATGTTAAATAACTAATCAACAACAATTCTCGCATTTAAAAATCCAGCACGAATTACTCGCTCCAAAATTTTATCAGCGCTATTGATTGAAGAAATAGGACCAGCTCTAACGCGAAAAAACTCGATGCCTTTGCGTTTGAATGAGCTCACTTTAACACTACCCAAGTCTGATAATTTAGCGGCTGTCCTGTTTGCGTAATCAAACCGCGTAAAAGCCCCAGCCTGAACATACACATTTGTCGATTGTACTACCGTACTTTGCGTAATCGCGTTACTATTTTCTTTTATCTCTGATTTGTTTATTACATCATTTTCTTGGCGTTTGTTCGAACTTAGATTTAGTGATTGAGAGGATGACTTTTGGGCACCATTTGGAGGCTCGAGGTTTTGCGCCGATACTTTATCTTTAGAGACGTCAATACTCTTTGAGATAGGAGTCCCTATCCTAGCTAATGCGGCACCATTTTTCATACTTTGCGCCAAAATACGGCTTTCTTCGGATAAAATTTTTACCCGAACTTTGGCCGTACCATTTCTGTGAAAACCCAAGAGTTGCGCACCTCTTCTAGACATATCGATGATACGACCAAAAGCATAAGGCCCCCTATCATTAACCGTAACCCTCAAAGAACGGCCATTTTCTAAATTTGTAACCTGAACAATACTAGGCATAGGGAGAGTTTTGTGGGCTGCCGTTAAAGCATTTTGATCGTAAATCTCTCCATTTGCTGTGAGCTTGCCGTTGAAACCTGGGCCATACCAAGAGGCGATTCCTGTTTCATCATATTGATAGTTCACATTCGGATAATACCAAATACCTTTGATTTGATAAGGGTTTCCAATTTTATACCGCCCTGGTTTTGGTTGTTGACTTTTTTCAATATTTTTATTTATCTTTTTGGCTGTGTGAACAATTAATTGAGTTTCGGCACAACCAAATAAAATCGATAAAGTAACAAGTGTGCTAATAAATTTAAATTTCAAATTTAGAACTCCGTTTAACCATTTACTCAATAAATTTAAAGCTAAAACCTTAATACTATGTTTCAGTGCAGAAAAAAATTTATTCGACCAGTTTAAGTTGATCAGCCAATAAACCAACCGCTAAAGCAAAAAAAGTTGAACGATTCCATTTCAACGTAACTTCATAGTTGTTATATACTAAATAGATTTTACCATAATTTTCGGACCTTTTATTATAAGCTTCAACTAAATAAGCTCTTAAATTACTCACTGGCAAATTCTTACCATTAACTTTTCTAACTCCAATGCTCTGCCATTCACTTATTTTTCTTTTATTTTTTTTTGTTAAGAGCTTCTTATCAAAACCTTTCGGTAACGATACCTCGCGACCCCAAGTCTGGTTGGACTTCCAACCTGATTTCATTAAATAATTTGCAGCAGATGCAAATGCATCTGCCTTATTATTCCATATATCTCTTTTTCCATCGCCATCGTAATCAATAGCAAAATTCTCAAAACTCGATGGCATAAATTGAAAATTACCCATTGCGCCAGCCCAGGAGCCTCGCATCTTATCATGACTTATGTGGCCCTCATTTAATATTCTAAGAGCTCTAAACAACTCACCTCGAAAGAAATCACTCCGTCTACCATCGAAAGCTAGAGTAGCCAATGAGTGAACAACTGGAAAACCACCAAAATGCCTACCAAAACTCGACTCAATACCCCAAAACGCAACAATAAATCTTGGTTGAACACCATATTTTGTTCCTATCTCATCGAGTAAATTTTTATTCTCTTTATACTTAATTTTCCCTCGTTTAATTCGAGATTTAGGAATTACGTGTTTTAAATATTTATGAAAAGTCATAGAAAATTCTGGCTGTTTTCTATCAAGCTCGATTATGCGCTTGATGGGAAC
>Ga0209630_10004732_pt1 | contig 11834 bp, 7 predicted proteins | sample COG_01_FD_184745 | JGI IMG/M metagenome (GOLD analysis project Ga0209630, IMG submission 184745) | Pelagic Microbial community sample from North Sea - COGITO 998_met_01 (SPAdes) (version 2) | ecosystem: Environmental > Aquatic > Marine > Neritic zone/Coastal water | place: Helgoland, sampling... | reverse complement strand
GAGTTGATTCTCAACCATCGTTCGGCTGGTTTGTTCCGTGATTTGTATCTTTTGCGCGAGTTTCGTCGCCATGATGATGATGATGATGATGATACCAGTAAATAGTAGTAATACGAATACTCTCCTTTCTTCTTTAATGTGATTTGCGTTTGAATTTGAAGAAAAAAAAAGTGGCCGTTTTGGAGGAAAAGACTTCCTTCTTCGCGAAATATTTGCGCGCGCAGTACGAGTAGTATTCAAAGAAGTCTAATTATGATTCTGATTCTAAGTCTGATTCTGATTCTGATTCTGATTCTGAATGGTCTGGCACGTGTAACTCTCCATCTTCGTAAGACCAGCCTTCTGGGAGAGGACAGTTATTGTCGAGGCAGTATTGTAAACACTCGGGGTGTTTGTTCTCGTGCGCGTAGCGTACCGCTTCTTTGTCCCAAGGCGCTTTGGCGGTTTCGTGTAAGTACTTCAAACAGTCCAAGTGGCCTTTCTCGGCCGCACGCTCACACGCCAAATAATAATAATATTTATTATATTTACGCTCAACAAGATATTCGAGTATGTGGAGATGACCATTTCCAGCCGCACAAGTGGCAGTTCTCCAATCCCAAGGCGCTTTGACTTCTTCGCGTAAGTATTTGAGGCACTCGAGATGACCATTTCTGGCAGCATATGCACACGCGCCCTCATCGATAGGACACTCATTTGCAACGCAATACTTTACCATTTCCAGATTACCTCGGTATGCAGCCGCATGAATCGTCCCTACAGCCAAGTCACACTCTTTCTCCTCTCGCGCCCACTTGAGCAACTCGAGTTTATTCGTTTGAGCAACTTTCCAGCAGAAATATGTTTCGTCCATCTCATCTTCCACTTCGTGATCATAATCGCCCCACGGAAAATGCTCCCACGCTACTTCCAAAGTCGATATCGACGACATCTCTTGGACTTCGAAACTCTTCTTCAAATCACCCGCGCGAGATGATCTCTTAATCAACTTTCTCGTTTCACTGTTCACCTCGTACAAGAATTTCACATCCGTCGCATTCAATCTCGGAAGAATGTGTTTAAAACACACATCGTCGTTCCTCACGATCAAATCCCACAACAAAAAAGAATCTCTCTCGTCCCCGATCATCGTCAAAGAAACTCTTTCCCGCAAAACTCGCGAAATCGTCGCTCCAGACGTGAGACTTTGATGCTTTTCGCTCTTATCTCGCGCTAATCTTCTTTCTCTCTCTTCGTATCTTCTTTGATATACTCTGCTCCTGATGATTTTGTTTTTTCCGAGAAGAAAAAAACAGCCGTTTCGACGAAAATCTGCATATCTTGCTTATTTTGAAGGAAAAATAGACCAAAAAACCCGCAAAACGAGCGGCAGACTTTTTTGCATGCGCACATCCACCCTCGCGAGAAGACTGAGGGTTTGGGAACACCTTTTTAATCAAACTTTAACGCAGACAAACAGACGCACTCCTTTTGCGACGATGACGACGAAAAGCGACTTTGGAGTCGTCTCGATGTGGTCGCAGGTGGAAGCCGCGCCAAAGGTACGCATATACTAATTCGTTTTGTATTTTATCTCTTTCGTCGTTGGGGGTTTTCGGCCGCCAAAGAGCATTTTGTGTGTGAACACAACGTTTTGCACTCGGTCTCGTTTCGAGAGTACCCTTTCGCTGACCACTCTCGTTTTGTTGTCGTCGCGCTCGTAATCATCAGGACCCAATCTTGGGGGTCTCGGAACTGTTTCACGCGGACAAAGATCCGTCGAAAATGCTCCTCGGCACGGGCGCTTACCGAGACGATAACGGTAAGCCTTTAGTCCTCGAGTGCGTCAGAAAGGCGGAGAAGAAACTCATCGAAGACGCGAAGAACATGGAGTATTTACCGACGCAAGGAGATAACCAGTACATATCGAGAAGTTTAGATCTGGCGTACGGGAAGGAGATTGGAAACGCGGGAGCGATTGCGGGGATTCAAACGTTATCGGGGACTGGAGCGTGTCGCTTGTTCGCGGAGTTCATCGCTCGGTTTAAGAAAGGGGCGGTGTGTTACGTTCCAGATCCGACGTGGTCGAATCATTTGAACATTTTTCGCGACGCGGGAGTGGAGACGAAGGCGTATAGATATTACAAAGCGGACACGAGGGGATTGGATTTTGACGGGTTGAAGGAGGATTTGGGGAACGCGAAGGAAGGGGACGTCGTGTTGTTGCACGCGTGCGCGCACAACCCAACCGGGGTCGATCCGAGCGAAGAACAGTGGTTGGAAATCTCGAAATTGTTCAAGGATAAGAATTTGTTTCCATTCTTGGACAGCGCGTACCAAGGGTTTGCCAGTGGCGATTGCGATAAGGATGCCTTTGCGTTGAGAATGTTTAAGAGAGACGGGCACGCCATGGCGTTGGCGCAAAGTTTCGCCAAGAACATGGGGTTGTACGGGCACAGAGTTGGGACGTTGTCCATCGTGTGCGCGTCCAAAGAGGAAGCGACGGTCGTCGAGTCGCAGTTGAAAGTAATCGCGAGAGCAATGTATTCGTCGCCGCCGTTGCAAGGAGCGAATTTGGTGTCGACCATCTTAGGCGACGAAAAATTGAACGCGTTGTGGTTAACCGAGGTGAAGATGATGGCGGATAGAATTATCGACATGAGAGCGAAATTAAGAGAGGCGTTGGAGAAGAGTGGGAGCACCATGGGATGGAAGCACGTGACAGATCAGATTGGGATGTTTTGCTACTCTGGCTTAACTCCCGAACAGGTGGATAGATTAAAGGATGAACATCACATTTACATGACCAGGAACGGACGAATCTCCATGGCGGGCGTGACGAGTAAGACGGTCGAAAAGTTGGCGCAAGCCATGCACGCGGTGACTACTTCCTAATAAGTGCTTGTTTAATTCATTCTTTTATTGATTACAGGTAGGTCATACTCGAGTATTATATTTTTATTTAGAATTTTACTTCTTTCCTTTGTTGCCTCCTTTGCGGTTCTTTGCTTTCGTCGCCCCGGTGGAGAAGGAACTCGGGTTCGTAAACGCGGTCCCGGAAAGCCAATCGTCCTCTTTACCCCCACTCTTCTTATTCCCGTTACCCGCCGCACTACCTCCTTCGCTCATCTTCTTCGCCGCTTCCGCTCTCGCCGCCGCCATGTTAATTTCGTGCGTCTTCTTCTTTTGCTTCTTGCTCGCCTCGATGGCGTTCTCCCCGATGAAAGGTAAATACGCGTCCCACCCAAACACTCTCAACACAAAATACAAAATACCGAGCGCAAAGCTCCCCAACGCGACGTACACGAATGTCAGTTGAAAATCAACCGCCACGTTTGGATCCAACACTCTCACCGTGTGATTAAAAAACGTCGTCGCGTATTGTTCCCCGTCTTCTTGGTAAAACGCCGTCAACGCCAGCGTAAAATCCATCCCAGCTAAAGGCGTCGGTAACTGAAACGAATACGGCACCGTCAACTCTCTCCCCGCGTTCACCACCGACTGCTCTTTACTCGTGTACAAATTCTTCGCCGCGCCTGTTTTCCCGCCTGCGGCATTTCCCGCTCGGCGTTTTGTCGCCAACTTTTCGCTCCCAATCTTCGGGTTAAACGACGCGAACTGTTCCTCCTCTTCGTCATCATTCATACTGAATTCATACTTGGAAAAGTTTGCCACGAAATAATGAAACGCCTGAGGTGCATTCACCGACCCGGCGATCGCTTGTAACTCGATCGTGGAATCGCCGACATTTCGTATTCCGAGCAGCGCGGTGATATCCTCGGCTGCTGGGAATTGCAAATCGGTGCCAAATCCTGGAAAGACAACCGTGGTGTCCACGCTCGCGGAGGCGTCCGGGATATCGGTTAAGATGTGTTTCGAAACCGATTGCGTTTGTTCCTCCGCCGAAGAGTACACTGTTTTATGTTTTACGTGCGCAAGAGAGAGAGAGTTAAAGAGTTAACATTTAAAATCCGATCGGATTGATGATTTCCCGGGGAACAGAAAGAAAGAAAGAAAGAAAGACAAACACGTATCGTAACGCACCGAGAGAAGACGAGCACCCGGAAAACAACGCCAAAGACGCGAGGAACAACGCGCTGCTTCGTTTGTTCGTGCTGTTGGTAGTATGTCTGTTCAATAAAAAGAGTGGCATGGTGTTCAAGTTGTTGTTGTTGTTGTTAATTCAGGAGTACTAATCAAAGGAGTGAAAAGGTTGGATTTTTTGTGTTGGAAAAGAGAGAAATCAGTTCCTTATTAGTATTCAAACAACGAGAAGGAGGAGTAAAAGCGAACGTTCGCGAGCAAAGACGACGGGCTTTTTTCCAACGAGAAAAAGGAACCGCGAGGATGAAGGTGTTGTTGGTGTTGTTCTCTTCTAGTATACGGTAAAAATATATGCAAATGATCAACTACTATATACACACGCTTACGTCGTTTCGGTCTACCGGTTTTCAATTCGCTTTGCGATTCGAGCCAACTCTCGTCGTCTTCTTTTTGGTTTAACTGCGCGTTTGCGATGCCTTTTTTGAAGCAGCTTTTGTTTCCGCGACCACCTTCTTAATTAACTCTTCGTCGCTCGTTAAAGCCGGAGTGAGTTTGGAAAAGTCGCCCTTTTCGTTCGTAAACGCGCCGACGTTGCGCTCCATTTTTCGTTTCGTCGCGTGGAATCTGTTTTTTATGGCGTTTGGCGAGCGTCCGGGCATGAATCTGGCTAAGATGGCCCACTGATTGCCGATGTGCGCTTGGCAATCCAAGAGATGCGTCTCCTCCCACCTCGTCCACGGACGTGAGGTTAAACCGGGTTGTAAGTAATCTCTCCAACGCGCGTAGGCTTGTTTTTGCGTCTTCCCGGAAAGCTGACCGGCGATTAACGCCCACTTCTTCGGACCGACTTGGGAAACTAAAACTTGGACGAGATCGTCTTCTTCTTGCGACCACGATCGCGAGCGAACTTTGATATCTTTACCGGGGACTTTATCTGATGATGCCCCGGACTTCTTTTCCTCTGTCCCCGCGTCGTCGTTTTTCACCTTGGCCGCTTGGCTGTCCAACTCCCCAGTCTCGTCGCCTTCCGCGATATCCGTCTCCGCGTCGGAAAGTTCCTCTTCTAAAATACCTCGGACTTTTGCCATGACGTCGTCGGAGGCGCCGGTGATTTTCTGCGCGGCGGCTTGCGCTAAATCCGTAACGGCACCATCGTTTTTCATTCCTCCCAATCCCGCTTTCTTCCTTTCCTCTTCGTGTTCTTTGTTCAGTTGCGTCATTTTGTTCGCATTCGCTTCGAAGCGCTCCAACACGTCCGGCTTCAACAAGTTTCCGTCCACATCGACGATGGATTTATACAGCTCTTCTTTCTCCGTCGCTCGCGCGGTGTGCCCTCTCGTGCTCAACTGTTTCATTTTCTTCGCCGCGTCGTCTTTTTCTCTCTTTTCTCGCTCTTCCGGAGTTTCTTTCAGGTACCCTTCTTGTAACTTCATGACCTCGGCTAAGATCTTTCGGTCGTTCTTCATGTCGCTGATCTGTTCTCCGCCGAAGCTCATCGCGGCGTCGGCTAATTGCATGGTTTTCTGGTTCGTCTCTTCTTGTTTCTTCCCTTTTCCTCTTCCTGGTTTCTTCTCCTGGGACGTCGCTTTGTTGTCTTTGCTGTTCTTCTTGTTGTCTTTACCGTTGTCTTTGCTATTCTTCTTCCCGTCGGCGCCCCGTTTTTTCTTCTTCTGATGTTGCAAACTGGCGACTTTCCTCAACTCGCTGCTCGTGAAGATGTTGTTGCCGTCGCCGGCGGAGTTTGCAAACGGGCTAAACGCAGAGTTGCCTCTCGAGCCGGGTTGTTGATACCCGGCTGAATCCGGTTGTTTCCTTTTGTTGTTTTTGTTGTTATTAGTATTCTGCCCCGCTTTCTTCTTCGTGTTTACGTTGGACAATTTCCTCTTCTTCGCGGCGTCGTTGCTGTTAATCTCCCCGATACCCGCGGAGGCTCCGAATAATTGCTGTTGCAATTGCTGCGTCCTCGCCGCCGTACCCATCTTTAACAACTCTTTTAAATCCTCGTTATCGAAAATGGCGTTGCCTCCGCTACTTTGCGTCCTGTTTGACATCGTCGGCTGCGCTCCTCCCCCCATGCCGGTGGAAAAGTTGCTCAAAAAACTCAACCTCTCGTTGTTCAAGTTCGCGCCGTTGGACAGCGCCTGTTGTGCCGCTTGCAACTGCTGCTGCTGCCCGTAAATGCTCCCAACCAACGCTTGCTGCGCGTAGAACTGGTTCCAAAACGACGGACTCGCCGGTTGCCCCCCGCTATTCGCCGGACCTCCTACTAATCCCGACGTGTTGTTCCCGAACGACTTCAACTGCGTCGTGACCCCTGACAAGGTCAACGCCGCCGCCGCTGCGAAATTCGCCGCCGCGTTTTGCTGTTGCTGAAATTGCAACAGCTGCTGTTGCGTCGTGGACCCATCCAGCGGGTTCACCGGAACGCCCGCCGCGGTTAAGAGTTGCGCTAACGTCGGCGGCGCCGCCGAGTTCATCGCGTCCGAAACGTTTTGGTTTCGCTTCCGTTGTTGTTCGCCCGTGGTTTTGGTGGTGGTGTTTGTGGATGCTTTCTTCCCCGCGCCGCCGCCTTTCGCCGTGGATGAGGGCGTCATTAGTACGAGTCTTACTTACTCTGCTCGTATTATAGTATTATCTCGCTCTCGCTCCACTCCCCCGCGACCACAAAAAGGTTCTTTTCCTTGAACACTTCAGACGACGCGCGAAACAAAGTTAAGAGAACGACGAGAGAGAGAGACAACGCTTCCGAGAACTCCCGAAAACGCTCTCTTTTTCTCTGATTCGTCCTCGAAAGCGCGTTTCTTTATCACGCAGAAAGCGCAGAGACAATTCTTTCCAATCACTCTCTCGCTAATGTGCCTTTTTCTTCAATTCTCCGAGAGAGAGATTTCACACAAAACTCTACCCCCTTTCTCTCAACAAAAAAGAAAAGAAGAAGAAGAAGAGAAAACGTGGTGGAAAAAGGTCAACCTCTCCTCCGTTGTTGCTTACACGTTTATGTGTATGTGTGTGAAGCGTGCGTGTGTGTATACGAGAGGAGATGTGACGACGACAAGGCAAAATTGTGTTTCGGAGAAATCCAATGGTCGACTTTTCTATTTAGGGTTTACAGGTGACACCCTAAACAAAACTTCTTCACATGGAAGAAGACAAAAGAAGAAGAAGACGACGACACAAAGCATTGGAAAGGAGAGCACGAGGAGGAGGACGAGCATTCGCGGGCCGTGTTGGAGGACGAAAGTCTCTCTCTCTCTCTCTTTTTGTCGTCGGGGGTCCTCAAAATCTTCTTCCTTGCGTACTATATAAGGGAAAGATATACGCGATGAATGAATCGTCCGAAAACGACTTACGTCGCACGACGCCAACGGAGGAGGAAAAGAAGGACGAGACGAATGCGAAGAAGACGACGAATGCGAAGAAGGAGAAGCCGAAATCCGCGCGAGGCGCCCCTCCGAGAAGACAGAATAAGGAAGATGTATTTGGGGATGGTTTCAACGCGCGCCGAGGAGGAGGAGGAAAAGAAGCGGGTTTCGTGCCGCCGCCGCCGCTGAAACAACAAAAAGAACAGAAGGAGAAGCAAAAGAAGGGCACGACGCAACCGAGAGTTCCCAGACGAGCGAACGACGCGAAAAAGAAGAATTGGTGGAAAGAGTTACCGGAGGAAAAGTGCGATCCAATCACGTTGGAACCGTTTTGCGAACAAACGCACGCGCCGTTTGAGTTACTCGGGAAGAAGTTTAAGAGAGAGCAAAGCTATTCGTCTTTGTTGAACGACGAGGAGGAAGATGACGAAAACGCAGAGGCGGCGGCAAGGATGATGACGACGACGACGATTCAAACGTCTGAAGAGCAACTGCAAGTGAAACATCTGTTCGACCCGGAGTCGTTGGCGGAGTACGTCGTGAACGCGAAGACGTTTGAGAATCCGTTGACGAGAGAGGCGTTGGACGCGAGCGATTGTCAAAGGTTGGACGAACATTTGCGGAAGTTTTCGTTGAAAAAGTTTAGCGTCCACAGAGCGTATGTAAATTTACAAAAAGAGAAGAAAGATGAGCTGGAGAACGCGGAGAGAAGGACGGAGGAGCAGAGAGCGAGGATGCAAAGAGAACGGGAAGAGTTGAGGAGAACGTTGGCGTCGTCGATGTTTACGAGCATTCGAGAGCGAAGGCAAGGCGAGAATAGTAGTAGTGGAAGAAATCATCATCATCAGCAGCAAAACGGCAATAGTAATAGTAGCAATAGGAACGCCACCTCCACCACCACCAACATGAACAACAGTAATAGCGAAGCTTCCGCACAGCAAGCTTTAGCGGCGAATTTAGAAACGTCCATCGAACAACAAGAAAACGCGTTTCGAGCGTTTGGCGCGTTTGCCATGGTGGACGACGATATCGCCATGTCGCGCGGACAAACGTTGAGAGCGGCGCAGACTTCGTTTAGCGGTTGGTCGAATCCAGAGGCTATTCGAAGGCACGGAAGTAATAGCAACATCCCGCTGTCGAGCGCGGAAAATTTCCCGAGTTTAGGATCCGGAAGCGGGAGTTCGACCACTCGAATCGGTACCGGCGGGTGGAGCCGAATGGCGCAGAGAGCGTCGAGTTTGCACGACGACGATGGCGGTAGTGTCGTTGGACGACCTCGAGTACAACCACCACCACCGACACAAACTATTTCATCGTCGTCAGAGCCACCGGCGAACCACCACGAAAAACAACGAGAGCGTCAACGAGAGGCTGAGTTTGCCGCCGCGGCGCTTCCGAACGATTCGGTAAACGCAGACGAAGCGAGGCGCGCGCAACTCGCAGCGGCGTTTGGCATTTCGAATCCAGACTCGCACGTCTCCGCGTTTGCCGTATCGGGCGCGAAAAGTGCGTTCAAACAAGAACACTTGAAAGCGGCGAAAAACAATCCTCGTTTGTGCGCGCAAATCGAACAGAAATTCGAAGAGATGGCGAGAGACGCCAACAATCGTCGCGCGACGTTTCCTCCGATGACAAAATTTCTCCGCGGCGTCGTCCACGAATACGCCGCGTTGTGGGGATTCACTTCGCAAAGCTACGGCAACGAGCCGAACCGACGCGTGGACGTGTTTCGAACGACCGCGTGTAAGAAACCAACGATTAACTTACGCGAGGCGATTTTGGCGCACGACGAGTTGAAGAAAGAAAAAGAGGAGAAGGATCGAATGATGATGATGATGGCGACGACGACGACGTCCAACGGAGTAGGAGGCAGTAGTACTCCTTCTTCAATGAACCAGCCACCCGAAGACGCCAACGAGGACGAATACTTCCCCGGTTTTACTTCATACCACACCAAACGAAACGGCGGCGTCGAATACGAACGTCTCACTGCCACGTTCTCCGACGGCGCGGACAAAAAAACGTTGTTTCTCATGCTCCGCCCCTGGGCCGGCCAATTCGCCGTCGAAGTCGACGAAAAGGAATCCGGGGATTTCGACGACGCGGAATACATAGCGCACTTCAAAAACCCGGAGGCTTTGAAAAAAGCCAGCGGCGTCATCGGCGGCGGCGTCAAAGGAAAGTTCAAGGTGAAATACAGCGAAAAAATAGGAGGAGGACTTTTGACTAGACAAAGCCAATTGACAGACAAAGCCAACCAACAGCAAAGCTCCTCCTCCTCCTCGAACGAGTTTGAGAAAGAATCAATATCGTCTGTAGTATCTCCGCCGCCGAAAATTTTCGAGCTCAGGAGGAAGAAGAAACCGTAAAAGAGATAGTGAAAAAAATCGTTACTCGAAGTCTCTCTCCATGTATTTCTCTCTATCTGTGTGGTCAATCGCTTTTGCTCGACAAACCAATCGCATCGCTCGACAAACCAAGCGTAGTCTTCGTCCGTTGGTTCTGGGCACCCTTTTTCGAGCAAGTAGTTTAGGCAGTCGTGGTGCTCTTTGTCACGAGCCCAAAACACACAAAACTGAAAATTTAGGGTTTCAATCAAAAACCCTAAACTGCCGAACACCCAAACGAAGACGCGCCTCAAAATCCATCAAAATCTCGTCGCAAGAACAACAACAACAAACGCGGAAAGAAAAGAAACCCGACGGACGCTGTTTTGTATCAATTTCGCACGTTCTGCGGTGGGTGAGTGCTGCGCGCTCGAGTGCCTCTCCTTCTTAAGCATCGTAAGCAGACGCAGCAACAGAGAGAGAGTAGTGTAGTGAAAGAAGAGAGATAAACAAAATCATTTCCATCATCATCATCAGACGACGACGAGCGCGATACAAATGGCGTTACCCCCAAAGCGCAGCAGCATTCCTCAGTCGCCGAGGACGGCAACGCGCGTCGAAGATTTCGCGCAACGACAAAGCTGGTACGTCACGTGCCTCTCGGTCTGGTCGGACGATTCGAGCTCGTTCTCGTGGCTGTTCGTGACGCTCTTATTGTTCCTCGCGAAAGGCATCATCACGACGCTCGAGTGCGAGGGCGATTGGTTGTCCGCGGTGATTGTCTTATTCGCCGCGTTGATTCCGTGCTGCATGTGGGCGGTGTTTTTCGTGTACATGTCCAAGCGAGGGCACAACGACCAGTTTCACGAGCACTTATCGTTCGGGGTTTTAGCGCAGACGTTTTGGTGTGGGGCGATTGTGGCGCCGATCGCGGTGTATACGGTGAGAGCGTTCGCCGCCGGGATCGTGACGGCGTTGCTCGGGTACTCGGCGATGGCGTTTAGCGCGGAACCGCCGACGAACGAGGAAGGTCAAGGAGGCGTCAGCGTGGAAACGATCATGGCGACGGCATGGTTGGCGTTCATTTTAGCCGGATTTAGCGAAGAGACGGCGAAGTATTTCGTCGCCAGCAGGTGGGTGAGAGCGAAAGACGACAGTTTAGGGAGCAAAGCAGAGTTGGAGGAGGATATGGGGGGATGTTCGTACGCCATCGGCTGGTCCAAACGAACTCGGTCGCCAAGGAAGGTTGTTTTGTTAGCCATGGTAGTCGGCTTAGGATTCGCGTGGATCGAGAACGTTCAGTACGGGGTACGAACGTACGAGCAAATGCAAAATACGCAAGTGTTGATGGACGTGACGAAAGCGGATATTACGGTGGTGTGTACCGATCCGCTACACCCGAGGATTGTGGTGTTGAGCGGGTCTTTGGATACTCCAATCGCGGAGGCGGTGATACCGAACGAAGCGGCGGCGGCGACAGCAGCGGCGGCGCAAGAAGTGACGCAAGAAACGCAAAGCATCCCAGCCTTGATCACGAGCACGAAGTCGAAATCTAAAGCGGCGGCGGCAGAAAAAGCAAAAGCGGTAGAAGAAGTAAACGACGACGCGCAAAGAGCGTACGCTCAAGAGCAACAACACATAATTCAACAACAAAAGCAACAATCACACAAAATGAGTTATTTCATGTCCACGGATTCTGGATGGATCCCGTTTCTCGGGAAGATGACTGGTATTTCAAGAAAAAGCAGCGGCGGTAAAGGCCAATTGCACCCGGTGTACGACGATCGCGAGATCATTTGGGAGTTTAAGAACCAAATTTTGCAAGGCATCTACGAAAGTTTTGCGCAAACAAAATTGTCTCTCGAGAAGGCGACAGATGGCATGCATTCGTACATCACGAAGGGGATATTGAGACCATCGAACGCGAAGGAGTACTTGCGATTATCCAGCGTGAGCGCCGCCGAGGATGGTAGATTGACGGTTGGGAAAATGGGCGAACAAGAGAGCGACGAGGGAGGAGAAAATAGCAATAGTGGCGGTGGCATTAGCTACCCGAACAACAACAACAACAACAACAACAACAACAACAACAACAACAACAACAACAACAACAACGAGGGGG
>Ga0209630_10004726_pt1 | contig 11845 bp, 8 predicted proteins | sample COG_01_FD_184745 | JGI IMG/M metagenome (GOLD analysis project Ga0209630, IMG submission 184745) | Pelagic Microbial community sample from North Sea - COGITO 998_met_01 (SPAdes) (version 2) | ecosystem: Environmental > Aquatic > Marine > Neritic zone/Coastal water | place: Helgoland, sampling... | reverse complement strand
CAGTGGCTTCGCGATTGTTTGGATGCAGCAGCAGATTTCACGGACCGCACAGCACAGCCAGAAAACGGAGGCGCTGCTAGCGGAAACCGTACGCAAACTTCGCTACCTCGATGAGCGCATTGCGACTATGCACCAGCCTGTTGTGCTACAGGCGAAAGTCGCCGGCACGCTGCGTCCTTCGATGGACAATCAGATTGTGTGGGTGCGTGAAAGCAACGCTCCGAGCGGTCGAGCTTATGCGGTCTCCGAACCGTATGAAGTGTCAATGGATTTGGCTTTTGTTGATCTGAGCGCACGACGTTAACCAGCGAATCCTATCGCCATGTATGTGACCTCTAATGATTGCCCGAGCCGTAAACATAAGTGTGTCCATTCAACCTGCCATGCGCAAAGCCTGTTCGAATAAATGAGCAAGGCCTTCGTATCCACTGCACGCGCAGCGCTCGTTTCGACTGCAGTCGCTTTTGCCTTCTGCGTGTTGCTCGGGCGTCTGTTCTATTTGCATGTGTGGGAGCAGTCGGAGCTAATGGAGCATGTCGAAGGCAACCGTAAGATGGTGCAGTACGTCGAGGCGCGACGTGGCAATGTGGTTGATAGTCGTGGCAATTTATTAGCAACGACACACTCGACGATCGATTTGGGAGTTGATCCACAGTCGGTGCGTGAAGCAGATCGTGAAAAGTTACAAGAGCTGGCGGTCTTAATCGGCAAGCCATTGGCTGCGGTTGAAAAAGTGACTTATACGAAGACGCGAAAAGGGAAGGGGCCTACGAAGGCAGTGAATTTAATTAAGTGGGCGTCCTTAGCCAAGGGGCTGGATGAAGAAACTTATGATGCGGTGCGTGCGCTCGGTATCAAAGGAGTGTATGGTAATCGCAAGTACAGCCGTACTTATCCCGGCGGGCAACTGGCTGCTCATCTTCTTGGTTATGTGAATCACGAGGAAACGCCGGTGACTGGGGTCGAGCGTTTTTTTGATTATTATTTGCGGGGCCAGGATGGTTGGCGTGTAACCGAACGGGACGGTCGACGCCGTGAGCTTGCTCAGTTCCGCGCGCGTGAGGTCGATCCATCCGATGGTCTCAATGTTGCATTGTGTATCGACCAGGTGGTGCAGCACATTGTCGAAAAAGAGATCAGCCGGTTAGCGGCTGAATACAAGCCGAAGGGGATCAGTGTGATTGTCAGTGAGCCTACCACCGGTGGGATTTTGGCGATGGCGAACTATCCCACTTACGATCCCAATGAATTTTTTAATACGAAAAAGTATCCGATTGAAACGCAACGAAACCGTGCGCTGACCGATCTGATTGAGCCGGGCTCGACCTTTAAGATTGTGCCAGCCGCTGCGGCGTTGAATGAGGGCCTAGTGGCTCCATCAGATATCTTCCAGACGGGCGTGGCGCGGGTGAGTTACAAGGGGCGCTCGCTCAAGCTGCCCGGCGACCATCACACTTACGAGTCGCTGTCGGTGCATGATATCGTGGTCAAATCGAGTAACCGTGGAGCGGCGCACCTTGGGCTGAAGCTTGGTGAACAACGCTTGTATGACTACGCAGCGGCCTTTGGGTTTGGTTCAAAGACTGGGTTTGATTTGGGGGGGGAAGTTTCTGGCACACTGCATCCGGTTAAAAGATGGGATGGTTTGACGATCACACGCATGCCAATGGGGCATGCGGTTAGCGCGACGCCGATGCAGGTGCACGCAGCGATGTCAGTCATTGCTAACAAAGGTGTGCTGATGGAGCCGCTTCTCGCACAACGTGTGTTCGATGCTGCGGGACATGACGTAGTTCGTTTTGCACCCAAAGCAAAGCGTCGTGTGATTTCCGCCGATGTTGCGGAGACGGTTGCAGATATGCTGGTCGATGTGGTCGGCAAGCAGGGGACTGCAAAAAAAGCGGCGATAGAAAATTACGCAGTCGCTGGTAAGACCGGCACGACACAGAAAATCGTTAATGGCCGTTATTCCAGACGCCACCACATTGCGTCGTTCAGTGGATTCTTTCCCGCCGACAACCCTGCCTTGGTGATCACCGTTGTGGTAGATGAGCCCAAGTCGAAGGGAGTTGGCTACGGGGGAACCGTTGCCGCGCCTGCTTTCCGCAAAATTGCGGAAGCCTGTATCGCTTATTTAGGCATCCGGCCAGTCAAGTCGGAAACCCCCTTTCTCGCTTTAGAATATTCCAGATATGATCGGTCTCGCCGAATTTCAAATTAGTACGCTGCTTTCCAATGCCAGCGCTCGCCAAGGTTACTCAAGGGGACTCGACGCCAATCGAGTCAACAGTGATCGTCGTTCTCCTATGAATCCAAATGTTCAGCAACTCCTTGAAGGCCTGGGCCAAGTGAAGCGTAAGGGCGGTGGCGATAGTGCGGTAACGTGTCTCATAACGGATAGCCGTCGCGTTGTGCCCGGCGCCCTGTTTTTTGCCATTGGTGGTTTGCGCACGGATGGTAATTCCTATGTCGAAGAAGCGGTGGACCGCGGTGCCGTGGCAATCATTTCAGAGCAAGATCTCGGTTCGCATTTTCCAATCGACTTCATTCAGGTCAAAGATGTCCGCGAAACACTCGCATTGGTTTCGCGTCGCTTTTACGATAATCCAGATGAGAAACTGCGTATCGCAGGCATCACCGGAACCAATGGCAAGACCACGGTTTCCATGCTGACTCAGCATTTACTCGGTGGTTGCGATGCGGTCGGTCTACTGGGCACCATTCGCTATGATCTTGGCAAGCGCACGCTGCCGTCTTTCAAAACAACTCCTGAATCCGTTGATGTGCATGCGCTGCTGAGCCAAATGGTCACGAATGGTTGTGAAGAAGCAGTGATGGAAATCAGCTCCCACGGGATCGACCAAAAACGTGTCCACGGGCTGGATCTGGATGTGGCTGTGTTTCTCAACCTGACTCAGGACCATATTGACTATCACAAGACGATGGAGGCGTACTATGAGGCGAAGAAAAGTCTCTTTACCGGTGCGCTTGGGAAAGTGCCGCAGGCAGCAGTGATCAACGTCGATTGTAACTATGGCAAGCGCCTGCATGCGGAACTGCCTGGTGGCTTGCCGGTGGTGACTTTTGGTCTGGGCGAAGGCGCTTTAATTCGTGCTGACAACGTGCAACTGCATGCGGATCGCACTGAATTTGATTTGTTCTGGCCGGAGGGACAGGCGACAGTGGTGTCGCCGCTGCTCGGTCGTTATAATGTCAGTAATCTGCTGGCTGCGTTGGCGATTGGACGTGCCAAGGGATATGAAATTTCGGCCTTACTGCTCGAGCTACCTAGTTTTTCCGGAGTGCCCGGGCGCATGGAACGAGTGGACCGGGGCCAAGCATTTAATGTGCTCGTGGATTATGCGCACACCGATGACGCCCTCAAGAATGCTTGTGCGATGTTGCGGGAGGTTACTGAAGGCAAGTTGATTGTGGTCTGTGGCTGTGGCGGGGATCGTGATCGCACGAAGCGTGCGCCGATGCTGCGGGCCGCCTTGGACGGCGCCGATACGGTGTTTGCCACTTCGGATAATCCGCGCTCTGAGCGAGTGGAGCAGATTTTCGATGATATGCGCGTCGCTTGTACTGTCAGTGACGCACAACGCGTGATGTTCATCAACGATCGCAAGCGTGCCATTTCCCTCGCCTTAGATGTGGCGGGCCCGAATGACTGCGTGTTGGTCGCCGGTAAGGGGCATGAGACGTTTCAAGAATTCGATGGCACTGTGATTCCATTTGACGACCGTCAAGTTGCCGCTGAATTGATTCGCCTGAAAGCACTCAATCAACGGGATTCGTAGTGCAAATGAGGTGGCAGCTCAGTCAGTTCGTCTCAGAGGAGGAGCGCACTCGTGACACGCTTTAGTCCTCAAAGCCTCGCGGAGTGGACCGGCGGGCGTTGGCATGCGGATCAAATCCCCAACGAGATCGTGGGGTTCTGTTTTGATGCGCGTCAACTGAAGGCGGGTGAATGCTTCACCGCCTTGAGTGGTGGCGCGCGCGACGGCCATGGTTTTGTTGCCCAGGCCGCACAGCTTGGTGCCAGCGCATTGTTGGTCGAGCGCCCGCAGGCACTGGCGCTGCCGCAGTTGATTGTTGAAAATTCACTGAAGGCGATGGCGGCGATTGGCGCGGGAGTGCGGCGCCGCTTTGATGGGCCAGTGGTTGGTATTACCGGGAGCTGTGGCAAGACCTCTACCAAGGAAATGCTCCGTCTGCTACTAGGAGACAGTCGCACGCACGCAACGGCGGGCAATTGGAACAATCGGATCGGAGTGCCGATGACGCTTTTTGGGCTCGATTCCGAACGGCAGGATTTCGCCGTGATTGAAGCGGGGATCAATCAGCCCGATGAAATGGCCGCACTTGGATCGATGATTGCTGCCGATCTGACAGTGGTGACCAACATTGCTTCAGCACATTTGGAGTTGCTGGGCTCGATCGAGAATGTCGCCACCGAAAAAGCGCAACTGGCACTGCGCGCTAAGCCGCATTCGCCCATCGTGCTGCCGAGTGGCGCATTCCAGCATGCAGCGTTTGCCGCACTCGCGGATCGGGCAGTGGTGCTCGCCGCCGAGGATGAGTTGTTGGCGCAGGGCCCGCATCGTGTGGTCCGCTACCGCTTGGAAATGTCGGGTGGGGCATCAAGCATCGTTCTGCTGACGGATTTGGGTGCCGCGAGTTTTCAAGTCGCCAGTCCGAGTGCAGGGATTTGCGTCAATGCCGCACTGGCGATTGTTGCCGCGCGCGAATTGGGCATCAGCGATGCCGATATACGCACGCGCATTGAGGCTTGGCGGCCGTCGTCGACGCGCGGACGTATTGCGCAGGCGGGCGCGCAGACTTTTTATATCGACTGTTACAATGCCAATCCGGCTTCGATGGTCGATGCGCTGCTCGCTTTTCGCCGTGCGATGTCGTCCGATCAGCCGCGCTGCTATGTGCTAGGGGCGATGAATGAACTCGGGGGCGGCGCAGTTGAGCTGCATCGTGAAACCGGTCGAAATCTCGCATTACGTCCCGAGGATCGGGCTCTTTTTGTAGGACCGCGCGCACTCGCCGAAGCTTATCGCGATGGCGCGCTGGAGGCCGGTTCGGATTCAGCGCAGCTGGTCGCGGTCGCCGATGTCGAAAAAATACAATCCGAGGTTGCTGAATTCGCCGGTGCGCTCTTTGTCAAGGGCAGTCGCGCGTATGCGCTCGAAACACTTTTACCGCTGGAATGGTCTTGATTCCAAGTTTTCTAATTTCACACGCTCCCTGTTAAAGCATGCTCAGTTATCTCGCCGATTTTGAAGCCTATTTTGGTCCGCTTCGCCTCTTCCGTTACCTCACACTACGTGCCGCGTTCGCCGGCATGACTGCCATGGGTATTGGTTTTTTGTTTGGACCGTGGCTGTTTGCCAAGCTGCGCCTGATGCGTGCCAAGCAGTCGCTGCGCACCAAGGATGAGGTCGGTGAACTGGCAGAGTTACATGCGTCAAAATCGCAGACGCCGACCATGGGCGGGCTGATGATCTGTGTCTCAGTGGTTGTAAGTACGGTGCTGTGGGCGCGTCCGAACGTCTACGTTTACACGGCCCTGGTTGTCTATCTTGGTCTGACGGTGATCGGTTTTCTCGACGATTATTTGAAAGTGGTGAAGAGGAATAGTGCCGGACTGTCGGGGCGCTGGAAACTGGCTGGCCAAGCTGCGCTCACCCTGGTTGCCCTGCTCATATTGTTGAGCTCTCCAGAATCTGCCGACCGTATGCGCGAGCTGTGGGTGCCATTTTATAAAGAGGTGCTTTGGTCGAAGATGCCGCTGTTTGTGTTGGTGCCTTTTTTGTTTCTGATTTTGGCTGGTTCCAGCAACGCGATTAATCTGACCGATGGGGTCGATGGTCTCGCGATCGGCTGCACGGTGACTGCCGCGTTGGCTTTTGCGATTATGGCTTATGCCGCGGGTAACACCATCATCGCCGATTATTTGTTCATTAGCTATCTGCCAGGAGCCGGGGAGCTGGCGGTCGTCTGTTCCGCTCTGCTTGGCGCGAGTCTGGCATTTCTCTGGTACAACTCGCACCCGGCCGAAGTGTTCATGGGCGATACCGGTTCACTCGCACTGGGTGGGTTGATTGGTATGATTGCATTTATGGTGCATCAGCCGTTTACCCTGATTATTGTTGGCGGGATTTTCGTGATGGAGGCGGGCTCGGTCATTTTGCAGGTTGGCTCTTTCAAAATGCGCAAAAAACGTATCTTCAAGATGGCGCCAATTCACCACCATTTTGAACTCAAGGGCTGGCACGAGAACAAGGTCGTGATTCGCTTTTGGATCCTCTCTTTGATTTTCGCCATGGCGGGATTGGCCACGCTGAAACTGCGCTAATTTGAAGGCTGCACATCCAGTTGGCAACGCAATGGCAGGCGCCTTTGAGCGTGTGGCGATTTTCGGGGCAGGGCTCAGCGGTCAGGCGGCTAAGCGTTTGGCGATCGAGCGCGGCATGAAGGTCTGTATTTTTGATGAAGGCGGGCAGGGCGACGAAGCTAATTTTGATCAACAATCTTTGCATGCCTTTGATGCGTTTATCTTCAGTCCTGGATTTGCGATGCAGCACCCGTGGCGTGTTCTGGCAGAGGGGGTTACGAAACCTTGCTATAGCGAGCTTGGGTTCGCGGCGCAGTACTGGCGTGGGCAGTTGCTCGGTGTCACTGGAACCAATGGAAAGACGACGCTGACTTCGTTGTTGTGTGCTGGGCTTGAGGGCGCAGGGCATGTTGCAGTGGCTGCCGGCAATATAGGGTCTCCCTTGAGTGATGCTGTGTTGGGCGCTGTCAATCGTAGCGACGCGTACGCCGTGTGCGAAATCAGTTCTTTTCAGGCGGAGCTGTCTGAAGGCCTGCGGCTGGACGGACTGATCTGGATTAATTTTGCCGAGGATCATCTCGACCGATATGCAAACCTGGCGGATTATTTCGCTGCCAAGCAACGGCTCTGTAGTTGCCTGGCTCCGGATGCCCCCTGTGTGCTGGGGGCAAGTGTCGTCGCATTTGATCCTGCCGTGGCTGATATTTCGCATTGCACGCTCGTGGCGCAAGCAACTGAGCCTGTCGAGGGGCTGGAGCCTCACTCTCCTTTTTATCAATCCCCGCAGAGTGAGAATTTCGCCCTTGCGGCGTCGCTTTGGCGGGCGCTCGATCTTCCGCTGGAAGCGCTGATTAGCCGTGCCAATACCCTTCAACTAGCCGCGCATCGCTTGCGTCAGGTTGAGGTCTGGGGCGAGGTGTCTTTTTGGGATGATTCCAAAGCGACCAATTTTCATGCGGCATTGGCGGCGATGGACGCACTTAACGAGCAGAAAGTTCCGGTTTTTTGGATCGGAGGAGGGAGTCCAAAAGGCGGCGATCTGGATGTGTTTGCTAGTGCGCTCGCCCCGAAAGTTGAGGCGGCCTATCTGTATGGTGCAGTGGCCCAAACACTAGCGGCGCGGCTGAGTCCGCAGCATGCGAGCGTGGAAATACATCGACAGTTCGCAGATGCCGTTGTTGCCGCAACTAGAGCCGCTTTGGCGCAGTCCTCGGCAGCGGTTTTACTCAGCCCCGGGTTTGCCAGCTTCGATCAATTTTTAAGTTACGCGGAGCGTGGAAAATCCTTCATTTCAACAGTTTTAAGTTTGAAGGATGCAGATCGCCCCAATTAGTCTAATACCCATTGGTAATCTCAGTTAATAGTATTATGAAAATTTCAAAAGTCTTCGGGTTTGTCCTGTGCCTCCATCTCGGTGTTATCGCCGTTCTCATTGTGCAGCCAGGCTGCCGGACCACCCAACCGCCGACTCAGACTTATCAACAAAATAGCACCATAGGGATGAAGGTGCAAAAGACCTCTATTGGATTAATTCCGGCCACTCGTGTTGACGCTTCCATCGACCCTGCTTTTAACGCTGGATTTGACGCTAGTACCGATGGTCGCTATGCGCCGACACGCCCAACTGATGAGCTCGCAGAGCTCGATCAAGTGACTCCTAAGCTTGAGCCGATCCCCTCCGCGCCACTTGCGCCGACCGTCGATGTCGCTGGGCCGTCGTTTGAGTCGTACTCGGTGAAAAAAGGCGACAGCCTGTGGGCGATTGCCAAGCGTAACAATGTGTCGCTCAATGACCTGTATACTGCGAATGGTTTGAATAAGAACTCCGTGCTTAAAATCGGGCAACAGATCCAAATCCCTGTCGAAGGTGGCACCGCCGCGGTGAAGACCGAAACGGCAGACGCCTATCAGCCTTCAGGCTACAATGTGGTCTCTGCGGACTACACTGTCAAAGCTGGTGATCATTTGAGCAAAATTGCCTCAAAGTTTGATACCAGTGTGAGCGCTCTTAAAGCGGCTAACAATAAGACTTCAAATGTCATTCGTGTCGGTGAGAAATTGATCGTTCCAGTTGGCGCTGCCGCTGCCAGTGGCATTTCGGCCGCGCCCAAGGTCTCTAAACAGAAAAGCGTCGCGGCATCTTCGATCCCGATGGGGCGCACGCACACGGTCAAGGCGGGAGAGTACCCGGGCACGATTGCGCGTCAATATGGTATGACCACCTCGGAGTTACTCGCGGTTAACGGAATCAGTGATCCGCGCAAGATCCAGATCGGACAAAAGCTAAATGTCAGCGTGACTGGCAGTGCCGCGAATGTGGATTCTAAGGTTGAGACCGTACCTGCCGCTTCGGCTCCAACGGTCACTTCTACCAATAATGCTCCGGTTACAATCCGTATTGTCGAAGCCGATCCATTGGTCGAAGCCGAATTCACTGAAGTCACACCTGCAGTCACTGAGGTCGATCCCGACGCGGTGTTTGAAAATGTTATTGAGATTCCGGTCATCCGTATGGAAGACCAGTAATCTCGGATTGGAACCGCTTAGCTAGAATACCAGTATAGAATGAGCACGCGCACTGCCCGGCGAAATTCCTTTTGGAGAATTCCGCCGGCGGGGGTGTTCATTGGGCTAATTGTCATTTCGCTTACGTTTCTCGGTCTTGTGATTCTGTTCAGTGCATCGCAGGCGATGTATTCAGACCCGACGGTATTGTTGCGGAAGCAACTCATGTGGTTGGTGATCGCCACACTTGCCGGTGGGGTTTCGATGATTGTCAACCTTGCGGCATTACGGGATTATGCTTTCATTCTCGCCGGCGGTGCGGTGTTGCTGCTCATCCTCGTTTTGGTGCCCGGGATCGGCGTGACGGTCAATGGCGCCCAGCGTTGGATCGATTTCGGTCCTATGCGTTTGCAGGTCTCTGAGATCGGCAAGCTTGGGTTGCTGTTTGTCATGGCGCACTATCTTGCGGCAAACCGGCGTAATCTGGATCGTTTCCTGCGGGGCTTTCTGATGCCTATTGGTATTCTCTGTGTCTTTTGCGGCTTGATCATTATTGAGCCTGATTTTGGCACCGCGTTCTTGTGCGGTGCGGTGGGCGGCTTGATGCTCTACCTTGCAGGAGTGCGCCTTCAGTACCTGATCCCGGCAGCTTTCCTGGCACTCTCGGTATTTTCTGTAGCTGTTTATCTCGACCCGGTACGTCTGCAACGCATTACCTCCTTTTTGGATGTCGAGGGCAACCGTAGTGACAGCGCCTATCAACTCTGGCAGGGGATTCTGGCATTCGGTGCGGGCGGCATTCAAGGTGTGGGGCTTGGTGCCGGGCGGCAGCAAATGTCGTTTCTACCTGAGGCGCATACAGACTTTATTTTTGCCATCGTCGGTGAAGAGCTCGGTTTGTTTTTTACCGTTGGCGTGGTGATTCTCTTCATGACGCTATTCTTCGTCGGCGTTCAGCAACTTAAACGCGCGCCGGACTTGTACCAGTATTTGCTGGTCATGGGAGCGTTGCTCTTTATCACGCTTCAGGCGTTGATCAACATCGGTGTTGTCACCGGCTGTCTCCCGACTAAAGGCATGTCGTTGCCGTTCATTTCATACGGTGGATCCAATCTTGTGTTTATGTTTGTTCTGACTGGAATTATTCTGAATGGCTTTCGTTCATGGGAGTTTCCTGTGTTGTGGGGGCAACGCGAATTATGAGCCGCATCCTTATCGCCTGCGGCGGGACCGGTGGTCATCTCGCACCCGGTATCGCGATCGCTGAAGTATTGCAGCAGCGGGGGCATGCGTGCACCTTGTTGATCAGTCAGAAGCAGGTCGATTCGGCTCTGATTGAGAAATACAAGCATTTGAATTTTGTTAAGACGCCGGGGCAGGCGTTTGCCGGTGGTCTTAGCAAATGGATCTCCTCGGTGTGGAGCCTACTGTCGAGCTTGCGTTTTTCGCATAAGTTAGTCCGTGGCGCGCAGCCCGATTTAGTTTTATTATTCGGCGGATTTCTTTCCGTTGGCTTGGGACTGGCTGCGCGTTTTGCAGGTGTGCCGGTGGCGGTACATGAGGCGAATTGTCGGCCGGGGAAGGCCGTTCGCTTACTCAAGCATCTGGCTACGCGTGTTTATCTGCCTGATGGCGTGCGCTTAAAAGGCGTGCCGACTGAGCGGGTCCGTTATTTCGGCTATCCGGTGCGAAGTGATGTGAAGCATTGTTTAAAGGTGGATGCATGGCGCCGCTTGGGGATCCAGGTGCCCAACAAACTGTTGGTGCTGATCGGCGGTAGCCAAGGGGCCGCAGCTCTCAACAAATGGGCGGTGGATCACTGCCAGCAGTTGGCTGAGTCGGGCATCTCGGTGTACTGTGTGACCGGGCTCGGTAAGGATTCAACCAGTTCGATTGAGTCTGCCAGTACGGCAGGGGAGGGCAGTTCGGTGACGTTTGTGCCGTTTTCGGATGAAATGGGCGATGTGATTTCAGCTGCCGATCTGGTTATCACGCGTGCCGGTGCGGGTTCGATTGCCGAAGTCATTCACTGCCGTGCGCCATCGATCTTGATTCCATACCCCTACGCCGCAGATGATCATCAGCAGGCAAACGCTTTAATGCATGAGTGCCATGGCGCCGGCTTAGTATTGGAGCAGGATGCCTTGGACCAGCTCTTGAGTGAAGTGCAAGGGCTGATTTTTAATGACTGGTTGCTGGCCAAATTTAAGTCTAACCTAGAACGTTTGGATCGCTTTGATTCGGGGGCACGTATCGGCCAGGACATCGAGGCACTGTGTGTAGCACGTGCTTTGCTGGAGGCTAATGGAGCGGAGTCTGCGACATGAGCTGCTTATCTCAGGGGAAGGAGAATGATTGCGTCCGATGACTTCGAATACAGAAAGCTATTTATTTTTAGGCGTCGGAGGCATGGGCATGGCGCCGCTTGCCGGTTGGATGGCGTGTGCGGGCTATTCAATTGTCGGATACGATGATAATTTGCAGGAACGTGTGCGTCGCTTTCTGGTTGAAGCGAATGTGGAGTTACACGATTTCATTTTCTCTGACCAGCTTTCGCAGTATACCGCGGTCGTCTATTCTAGCGCGATTCAGTCGGATCACCCATTGTTGGCGGCGGCGCGTGCACAAGGCCTGAAGACGTTGCGCCGCGGTGAAATGCTTGCCGAGGTTGCCGCGACGAAGCGTTTGATTGCGGTGGTCGGCAGCCATGGTAAGACCACGACTTCGGGAATGATCGCGCATGCTGCGCGGCATTGCGGGGTGGAAACTAATTATATTCTCGGCGGCCTGTGTAATGATCCGACGCTGGCTCCGAGTGAATTTTCCGAGAGTGATTGGCTGATTGCGGAAGTGGATGAAAGCGATGGCACCATTGACCATTTTGCACCAGAAGTGACGGTGGTGCTGAATGTTGATTGGGATCATGCGGATCGCTATTCCAGCGCGGCGATGCTCGATGGCGCCTTTCTTCAGCTCATTGCGCGCACCAAG
>Ga0209630_10004725_pt1 | contig 11847 bp, 10 predicted proteins | sample COG_01_FD_184745 | JGI IMG/M metagenome (GOLD analysis project Ga0209630, IMG submission 184745) | Pelagic Microbial community sample from North Sea - COGITO 998_met_01 (SPAdes) (version 2) | ecosystem: Environmental > Aquatic > Marine > Neritic zone/Coastal water | place: Helgoland, sampling... | reverse complement strand
AATTTTAACTTGTTCCAATCTAATTTCACAAGGTGCTCATGAGATTAATGCTGCGTTTTCAATAAAAAAAAGGTATTAAAAATACTTTTCCAATGCAGAAAAATATGGTTTGTCTGATTTTAACAAGGCAGCGGTATTTCCCCCGTATTGTTTGGTTATGTATCCATTTTCATGCAGGAAGGATTCACATTTAGTAATGTCTGCATCAGATAAATGAAAGTGCTCGTAAATGATTCCGGTTGGTTTTATGTTCAGAGTGTTTCCCAAAAATAATTTAATGACCTCAAAGTCAAAACCTTCGGTGTCTATTTGCAAGAAATCTACTTGACTAAGGTTATTTGATTGCAGTAAAATGTCTGTGCTTGTAACCTGAATTTCTTCAGCAACAATTTGTTCTTCTTTACTCTTAGGTATTGTTATGCTGTCTACTTTAGCCCATTTTTCTACATATCCATTTTCAAATGCTTCTTCTAAAACTTCCTTATTGAAAGTTGCAAGCCCAGTTGCCCATCGAGAATTACTAAAACCAATTTTATAGAGGTTTGTTTTTCCGTCTGAATCTCCTAATGCAGCATTTAAAGTTTTTATGCCTTTATCTTTTGCGTACAGTTTTTCTAATGTAGGAAATACATGCTTTTGAGGCTCTAATAAAACGCCATTCCACCGGTCTCTTTTGATGAACTTATGGATAGGATCATGTGTAATACCATCATTTGCTCCAATTTGTACTACGTGAACCGTATCATGCAATTTTGAGAATTCATCTAAAAAAGCAGAAACAGATCCTTTAGATGGAGAATAGAAATACTTATAAAAACCAGTAAAAACCGGGTTGTTATTGGCACTCAGATTAAATCGGAATTTTTTATATAATTTCTTATATGCTTCTTTCATTGCTTTTATGCCATTTCCTTTTTGAAAATAGTCTGGGTAGGGAATGCAAATTCAAGGCCTTCAGCATTAAATCTTTTCAGTATTTCAAGGTTAATGTCTGTTTGTGTTTGCAATATGTCAGCATCTTTATTAATTCGATAAACAAGTAAAATTCCCAAGGCAAAATCTCCAAAAGCATTAAAGCCTATTGATGTATCGTTTTCATCCATTCCTGGATGTGCAACAACTATTTCTTTAATAATATCCATTGAACGTTGCATCTTCTCAGGAGTTGTGTCGTAAGTCATTCCTAAGTTTAAAACAACTTTACGTGTATGCTCAGCGGTAACATTAATTACAGTGTTATCTGAAAAGGTACTGTTGTTTATTATTAATAACCTTCCTTCTAATGTACGTACTCGAGTACTGCGCAATCCAACTTCTTCTACCGTTCCATCAAAACCATTAATTTGAATTCTTTCTCCAATTTTAAATGGTTTGTCTAAAAAAATCATGATGCCACCAAAGATATTTTTAACCATGTCCTGTGCAGCAAGTGCTAAGGCTAAACCTCCAATTCCAAGTCCCGCAATCATTGCTGTAATGTCAATGCCAAGGTTATCCATCCCTATAATGATTCCCATTATCCAGATAACAGCTCTAATACCTTTGCGCATTATTGGAAGCACTTGGTCATCAAAATCACTTTCCGATTTTTCAGTTAATGGTACTACATATTCTTCAACAACCGCATCGAGTATTCTAGAAATCATCCAGGTAATGTCAATTACCATAGCGAAAGTTGCAAGTTTAAAAAGGAGTTTTTCCATGCCATTAATCTCTCCTCCAGGCCCTGTTGGGAAGTTTAAATAAGAAATTGCCCAGTAATAAGCAGCAATTATCACGATAAATATTACTGGTTTTTCTACTTTGTCAATTAACAAGTCATCTAGTTGTGTTTTGGTTTTAGCCGTTATTTTTTTAATAAAGGTACTGGTAAACCAATAAAGAATCTTTGCAACGATAACTCCTCCTAGAATAATTCCTAAAGCGATTGCCCATTCTAAAACCGTATTGTGGTAATATATTTTTTCTAAAAAATCCATTTTTATATAATATTAGAGCACGAATTTATAAATAAAATCTGTTAATGCTTCTGGTATATAACAGGAAGTGTTGCGTTATTATTCTGTCCTTCTATTTTTAAGAAATAATAACCAGTCGCTATGTCAATTAAATTAAGGTCTAATTGCATATTGTTATTACCTATTTTAACCTCTTTGTTATTAAATGCATGTACTGATTTTCCTGATGCCGAATAGATAGAGAATTGTAGCTCATCACTTTTTAAGGAATTAAAATTAATGTAAAATTTCCCTGATGTTGGATTTGGGTAGATGTTTAAATTTTCAAGAAATTGAATATTCTCAATTGAGATATAACCAGCTACAACAATTGAAATTGTCGCGGTGTCATTTGGGCAATTGTCGCTTGAAGCAATTAAAGTGACATCGTAATCTCCAAGGTTAGTGTATTCATTCCAAGGATTTATATCTATAGATGTATTTCCATCACCAAAACTCCATGCATATGCCGAAGAATTAATTGAAGTATTTGTAAATGTGACAACTCCATTTGGTAAGTATACAGTGTCAGAATTCGCATAACTGCCTGCAATTGGAGGAGAATCTATAGTAATCGAAATAGTTTGACTACTTGTATTTATTCCCCCTGGTCCCGAAGCTTCTAGGTTGATTGTGTAACTTCCAGAATTAGTAAATGATATGGATGGGTTTGCAGATGTATCATTTGAAATCGTTCCTCCATTGGAAGTCCATATATAAGAGGTTGCATCGGTGGAGGTGTTCGTAATAGGAATACTATCTCCTTGACATATAGCAGTGTTAGTTATTGAAAATGAAGATATAGGAGGATAGTTTTCAGGGATAGAAGTGTATGCTATTTCCCAGCCCGAAGCTGAAGTAGCGCAATCGGAACGAAACTCTAACAACAAATCACCTCCAGTTGAAGTAATTGTGCCGGGGCTAACAGTACCTGTGTATTTCCCAATTAGAGTAGCGTTTGGTGTTGCACCATCATAAATGAACATATAATCCCAACCTTGTTCAATATCAAATGAGTTAAAAGCAATGGTAACAGTCGCCGCACTAGCCGGTTGAATTAAATATAAGATTCTTTCGTCATCCGTGTAGTTGCCTGCTGGACCTCCGCTATCATAAATGTTTCCATTTCCTGCTGTGTATGATGTGTAGCTGGTAGCATTATTAATAAGCTTATAAAACCTTTCCCAATCCCAGTTAACACCTGGGTCAACGTGCGATTGATTTGGATAATGTTGATGTCCTTTAATTTTAGTGCACCCACCTAATAGATTTAATCCGACAGTAGCTTCACCAAAATAAGTTCTCAAAGGATTGATTCCATATCCACTTTGGGTTATGTCTCTACATAAATCTGAAGAAGCTGTATACAAAGCAGTGGTATTCCAAGAAGGGTCGGTCACATAACCTTCATGTTCAATTCCTATACAATAAGGGTTTTCACTGCCAACATGCCATCCTTTATCTTCTTCTAAGAGCATTTGAGTAACCTGTCCGTCAGATGATCGAACCACATAATGGTATGAAACACCTGCCGAACAATTTTGAGCCCAGGAAATAGCACCTGCATAAGAGCCTTGTATAGTATGAATTGTAACAGCAGAAATTGGTGTGCCATTTCTTGAGCTATAATTACAGGTTGGAGTTGCAACCCATAATGCAGGCCCGTATTCAGTAGTTTTTGTCGCCGGGCCTATATATTGCGTCCCATTTGGGGTAGTGATGCCATCGTGACCCAAAGTGTTTTCCGCGCTACTTAATACTTCTAAGTTATTTGCTCCGAAAATAGTTTCAAGATTTATATTGTAATTCGGAAAGTTGTAGGCTTGTTGGTTATTTGATTTGTTTAAAAATGAATAGACACTATAAGCGTGACAATCCAAAGCGTAGTTGTTTGTTACGTTTTTGTCTAAAGGGATTTCAGAAAGGAGTTGAATTATTTTAATTTGATTTTCGATTGAAGAAATCTGTAAACTGTCCATTAAATAGTCATAGGTAGCTGCATAGGCAGTTATTCCTATTTGTGGGTTAGACTTTATTGTGTTTTGTGAGTACCCTGACAATCTAGAAACCATGGCAAGATTATTCTTGAAATAACCTTGCCCATCTTGAGTAAGTCCCATAACGCCATAAACATGTGGTAAGCCAAAACAACTTTCTGGGGTTGCATCTGTAATGTTACTAAGGTGTGTAGTCGTAAATGAAATTGCTTCTAGAACACCTTTTGGAACATTAGGATATTGTTGATAAGCAAGATCCATTTCTGCTTGATAGGTATTAAATATTATTGTTTGCGCCTTGGTGTGAAAAGAAAATAATACTGTTGCAATAAGAAAGAAGTGTTTCATAAAGAGGAATTACATGCCAATACTGATTCCTACTCTATAGATAATTGGTGGCCCAAGTGGACCGAACATAAAGCTATCTTGGTAAGGAGAGTTTACATTGTCAATAAAATCATATAAAAGCATTATTTGTAAATTCAACGTTCCACCAATAACATAGTTATATCCAGCCCCAGCGAATAGCATAGGAACAGTAGCTCTCTCATTTTGCGACGTGCTATTAGGGTCAAGGTTATATGCTCTTAAGACTTCAAATTCAGCATGAGCCAACAGACTTTCGGAAAACTTATATCTGCTAAAGATATTCCCACCATAAACCGAATACTTAAAATTTGCTTGTTTCGAGCCGATGTATATGTATTTAGCTCCTACACCCACAGAGAATTTTTGGTCTACCTTATATCCTACAAATGGAGAAGTTTCGAAAAAGTATATTGGAACTCCACCAACAGTTGTAGTATTAAAAGCAATATTTCCACCTGTATAAAGTCTATCTTTAAAAGATAACTTACTTAATGGATTTGTCTTTTCATTTGACTCTTCAGAAGTGTATTGTCCGAAAACAACCTGAACACTAAGCATAAATATTATGAAAAGTATTTTGCGCATAAATTGAATAAAAAAAGATAACAAGTAAAAGTACAAAAATATTAGAAAATAACCTATCTAACTTTGGGGATCATTACTTTATTAATACACCTTCTTTTTGAATGATCCTAACTTTGGTGAAATGCTCATCTTTAATAGTATCTGGGACGAACACGAATTTTTTATCGTAAATAATGTTGTCAATATAGAAAGTCACAAAATATTCATTAGATAGGCCAAAAACCTCTTGAGAAATAGGTTCAATCAATTGATGGGATTCCCTTTCAATCGAATCAAAGAAATGCCGAAGCGTTGAAGTGTTTACTTTTTTTTCATCCAATGTACCGTATCCTTTTGATGAGATAAGAACATTGTTGATAGGTTCTTTCTTGTAGTTTATAAGGTAAACATTCCAGATTTCATCGCCCTTGTCCGTATCTTTAACAATTGCGACTCCAATGCCTTCAACTTTTGGGATGTGAATGTCTTTTTTCATTTTTTAACAACTTCAATGAAAGTTATTTAATTATTTGATAATCGTTTTCTCTGTGTCCAAAAGTGACATTTTATAATAAGGGAGGCCTTTAGAGTCAATTACTTCAACTACATCTTTGTAATGACACTCTTTTTCTTCTCCAGTGAACTTGGTAACTAATACGGAAATTATTTCCTTATTGGTCTCCCCTGTGGTACATCCAGTTACTATATACATATAAGAATGCGGATAACCTTCAACTTTTTCAGATAATTCAAGTTTAATAGTTCCTCCAGCACAGATGTCTCCACAAATCCCTTTTTTATGATTAGCGATGTATCCATTTACGATGATTGAGTCAGGTAAAGATGATTTAGCATCATGGGGTATAATTTTATGATTACTACTCGTTTCAGATAGAGTCATATCAAAAATAACCTGAGCATTAAGGTTTACGCTTAGAAAAACAGCAACTAATGGTGTTAATAGTTTAAACATTTTCATAATTAAATACTTTAGATAAATTCAATTTTAATTTTTGTTTAACTTCGTTCATGTCAATTTCCTTACCTGTTTCATTTTGAATTGACGTGACAGCTTTATCATTAATTCCGCAAGGTACAATATTTTTGAAGTAACTTAAGTCAGGTTTTACATTTAGGGCTACTCCATGCATGGTAACCCACCTGCTGCATTTGACTCCCATCGCACATATCTTCCGCGCTGTAGGTTTAGTTCCGTCTACCCAGACTCCAGTTAAGCCTTCAACCCTTTCAGCAGTGATGTCATACTCTGCTAATGTTGTAATAACAGCTTCTTCTAAAAACCGTAAATATTTGTGGATATCTGTAAAGAAATGGTCCAAATCAAAAATAGGATAAGCAACTAGTTGCCCAGGACCATGATAGGTGATGTCACCACCTCTATTTATCTTGTAGTAAGTTGCTCCTCTAGCTTTTAATGAAATTTCATTTAATAGTAGATGTGTTTCTTTTCCGCTTTTCCCTAAGGTGAAGACATGCGGGTGTTCGCAAAAAAGTAAGTAGTTATTGGTTATTGTTTGGCTGTTTTCATCTCTCCGATTAGCCATTTTAATCGCAATAGTAGCATCGAAAAGTTGCGTTTGATAATCCCAAGCTTCTTTAAAATCAATCAGTCCAAGATCTTCGTATATGACTTTTGGAGTCACTGACTTAATTGTCTTTAGCCAATTCTGATTTAAGGAAGTCTATAACTTTAACCTCAATGTTGTCAACATTTCTTAACTCTGATAAATAAACAGAAACCCAATCACCTAATAATATAAAATATAAAGCTCTTTCTATGTTGGAATTTCCTTTCGAGTAACATTCAATGTATGTAGAGGTGTATTTATCAATAACCGATTTTTGAATATTCATTCTTGTTTGTGTGCGTGAATAATCAGTTTTATTTCTAAAGACAATGACAGCTTTTTCCTCATTTCCTCCGGCCCACCCAACTAACTCGTTGTGATTCATTTCTGGAAGAACATGATGCCAGCATAAAACTTTAGCATTTTCGTTTAGTTGTTGACGCAATCTAACAGCAACTCCTTCAAAGTTCGCTTCACTGTATATTACTGTTGTTTTGTTTGAAATTGAATTGGAGATATTTTTTGCTTCAGCCTTAATGTTATCGATTTCTGAATTCAATAATTCAATTGCATTCTGAATTTTTACTATAAAATCGTTCTGAATTAAATTGTAATGATTTAATAAAAAAAACTGTTGCGTCAATGAATACGATAGCATCGCTCTAGGCGATTTTCCTAGAGGGATAATTATATGGTTGTAGTTATTGTTAATTGCAATATCAAGCATTTTGCCTCCAGATGTAATACAAGCGATTTCTGCACCTTTTTCTTTAGCTATAAAAAGTGCAGCTAAAGTTTCTTCTGTATTGCCTGAAAAACTGCTGGCAATAACCAATGTGTTTTCGTTTACAAAATTAGGTAGGTGGTAATCATTATTAATGATTATAGGAATTTCGATGTCATTTGCAACTAGCTGTGCAACAATTTTACCGCCAATTCCAGATCCTCCAAGACCAGTTATTACAACGTTTCTAAATTCTTTGTCACAAGCCGATAGATTGGCATTCGTTCCTATCTGGAGTGCTTCTGTGAGCTGTGCAGTAAATAAGGCAACTAATTCTTTCATTGATGATGAATTTTAAGAATGCGAATTTAAGTATAATTCCTAAATTTTTACTTTTTTTTATTGTTTGCCTAAAATAATTAATTTTGCAGACTAAATGGAATTTATAAAATTATGAGTTTAAACCTTTCTGAACAGGAGCAATTGAGAAGAGAATCATTACAAAAATTACGAGATCTTGGTATTGATCCTTATCCTGCAGCACTGTATCCTGTTGATACTTTGTCGACTGACATTGAAACAAATTTTGAGGAAGGAAAAAAGGTGATTGTGGCAGGTAGGTTAATGAGTAGAAGAATAATGGGTAAAGCATCTTTTGCTGAAGCGCAAGATTCGGAAGGAAGGATACAATTGTACTTTAATCGCGATGAGATTTGTGAAGGAGAGGACAAAACGTTGTACAACGATGTATTTAAAAAGTTTTTCGATATAGGAGATTTTATTGGAGTTGAAGGGGAATTGTTTACTACCCAAGTTGGAGAGAAGTCATTAAGAGTAAAAAAGTTTTTGTTACTATCGAAATCGTTAAAACCACTTCCTCTTCCAAAAACGGATAATGAAGGGAACGTTCATGATGCTTTTACTGATCCAGAAATGCGATACCGTCAGCGCTATGTTGATTTAGTTGTTAATCCACAAGTCAAAAAAACGTTTATTACCCGTACAAAAGTTATGAACGAGATGCGTAGCTTCTTTAATGACAAAGGATATTTTGAGGTGGAAACACCAATTCTCCAGCCAATCCCTGGAGGAGCTGCAGCTCGTCCATTTATGACCCATCACAATGCATTGGATATGCCTTTGTATTTAAGAATTGCGAATGAATTATATCTCAAAAGATTAATCGTTGGTGGTTTTGATGGTGTATATGAATTTGCCAAAGATTTTAGAAATGAAGGTATGGATAGAACCCATAATCCAGAATTTACGGTGTTGGAAATCTATGTAGCCTATAAAGACTATAATTGGATGATGGACTTTACCGAAGAGATGTTGGAGAGAATTGCAATATCTGTGCATGGTAAAACTGATTTGACTGTTGGAGATAAAGAAATTAGTTTTCAAAAACCTTTTAAAAGAATTTCAATGACGGATTCTATTAAGGAATATACTGGATTTGATATTTCTGGAAAATCTGTTCAGGAGTTATCAACTTGGTGTAAAGACAACGGAATTGATGTGGATAATTCGATGGGAAAAGGGAAATTGATTGATGAAATTTTTGGAGAGAAATGTGAAGGAAATTATATACAGCCAACTTTTATTACTGATTATCCAAAGGAAATGTCTCCATTGTGCAAAGCGCATCGAGATAATCCAGAATTGACAGAGCGGTTTGAATTAATGATAAATGGAAAAGAAATTGCGAATGCTTATACGGAGTTGAATGACCCTATTGATCAAAGAGAACGTTTCGAAGAGCAAATGAAATTATCAGCAAAAGGAGATGATGAAGCAATGTTTATTGACCAAGATTTTTTAAGGGCTTTGGAATATGGAATGCCTCCAACATCAGGAATGGGAATTGGAATTGATCGGTTAGTGATGTTGATGACGAATCAAAGTTCAATTCAAGAAGTATTATTTTTCCCTCAAATGAAATTAGAGACGTTTAGTGCTGAAGAAAATTTGGGTCCAGAATTAAACGAAAACGAGCAGTTGATCTTTGATATTCTATCCAAAGAAAATTCAATGGAATTGAGCGTTTTAAAAGATGCAGCAGGGCTTTCAAATAAGCAGTGGGATAAAGGGATTAAGGGATTGACTAAACATGGTTTGACGAAAGTTACTAAGACGGATGATTCCTTGATGGTTGCTGTTGTTTAGCAGTTCATTTCAGAAGCTTATTCCACCACAAATTTATAAACCAAAAAAGCAGCTCATTGAGCTGCTTTTTTGGTTATTATCATGTTAAAAGGACTATTTAACTTTAAAAGCCTTTTTAATTTTATTTACAAAGTCCAATTCTTCCCAAGGGAATAATTTCACTTTCATTGTTTTTGATTTTCCGTCAGGAGTTGTGAAAGTTTTTGTTACTGTTTCACATACTCTTCCCATATGGCCATAAGCTGCAGTTTCTAAATAGATAGGCGTCCTTAATTTAAAACGTTTTTCAATTGCATAAGGGCGCATATCAAAAATCTCTTCTAATTTTCTAGCAATTTCTCCATCTGTCATGCCAACTTTAGCAGTACCGTAAGTGTTTACATAAAGTCCCATTGGTTTAGCAACACCAATTGCATAAGCAACTTGTACTAAAGTTTCGTCTGCTACACCTGCAGCAACTAAGTTTTTAGCAACGTGTCTTGTAGCGTAAGCAGCAGATCTATCAACTTTACTAGGATCTTTCCCAGAAAAAGCACCACCTCCGTGAGCTCCTTTTCCTCCGTATGTGTCAACGATAATTTTACGACCTGTTAATCCAGTATCTCCGTGAGGACCACCGATTACAAAAACTCCAGTTGGGTTTATATGGTAAGTAATTTTATCAGTAAATAGTTTTTGAATAGACTTTGGAAGTTGTTTTTTAACTCTAGGAATTAAAATATTGATAACATCTTCTTTAATCTTCTTTAACATTTTCTTTTCAGTATCAAAATCATCGTGTTGGGTAGATACTACAATAGCATCAATTCTAACAGGCTGGTTATTGTCATCGTATTCGATAGTGACTTGTGATTTTGAATCTGGTCGTAAATATTTAATCGCTTTATTTTCTCTTCTTAATTCAGCTAATTCTTTTAATAGAATGTGCGAAATATCAAGAGGAAGTGGCATGAAGTTTTTAGTTTCGTTAGTAGCATAACCAAACATCATTCCTTGGTCACCTGCACCTTGGTCTTCTTTGTTTTTTCTTTCAACACCTTGATTAATATCTGGTGATTGTTCGTGAATTGCAGAGAACACTCCACAAGAATTGCCATCGAACATGTATTCACTTTTATCATAACCAATATTATTGATTACTTCTCTTGCAATTACTTGAACGTCTAGATAAGCTTTAGACTTAACCTCTCCTGCAAGAACCACCTGTCCTGTGGTAACAAGTGTTTCACAGGCAACTTTTGAATCAGCATCGAATGCTAAAAAATTGTCAATTAATGCATCTGAAATTTGATCAGCTACTTTGTCTGGGTGTCCTTCAGAAACAGATTCTGATGTAAATAAATAACTCATTATAGTATTTGTTTTAATGTTAATCTTTTTAAAACAAAATGGAGAAAAGTGCGCAACTGTAGTAATAAACGTTTTAGCATTTTTTATACGTGGTTGCAAGCAAGCAAATCAATCCACTCTGATTTCGAGTGCGAATTTATAAAAATTAAATAACAGACAAATAGAATACTCGAAAAAAAAGGCAATTATTTTTTTGAAGTAAGTTCTTTAAAGACGTTTTCTAACGATTCTTCTTCTTTTTGCATCGTTAATACCAGGATATTGTTGTCTTGTGCAAATTTTGAAATTTCTTTACGAATATCCTTATCCGTTTTTGATTCGAGCAGCCAAACATTGTCAGATACTTCTTTTGCGCTAGTGACACCTGTAATAGAATTTAACTTCGATTTACTAATGCTAGCGTCGAACTCAACTTTTATGACTTGCTTTTTAACAACTTTAGATTGAATTTCACTCGTTTTCTCATCTGCAACAATTTTACCGTCGTTTATTATAATGATACGGTCACAAATAGCCTCCACCTCCTGCATGATATGCGTAGAAAGTAAAACGGTCTTTTCTTTTCCAAAAGTTTTAATCAATTCTCGAATTTCAACCAATTGGTTTGGATCTAAACCACTAGTAGGTTCATCAAGAATCAGCACTTCTGGGTCATGCAACATAGCTTGCGCTAATCCAACTCTTTGTCGATACCCCTTTGATAAAGCACCTATTTTTTTATGCTGTTCTTTTTCTAGTCCAACAGAATTAATCATTTCTGCAACTCTTTCCTTCTTTTTTTTGACCTTGTGTAAACGAGCAAGAAAAAGTAAATACTCTTTAACATACATATCCAAATACAAAGGGTTGTGTTCTGGCAGGTAACCTACTTTTTTTTTAACCTTTATTGGTTCGTCATTTACGTCTAATCCACAAACTTTTACTTCGCCATTTGTTTGTGGAATAAAACAAGTAATGATTTTCATGGAGGTAGACTTTCCAGCCCCATTTGGGCCCAAAAAACCTACTATTTCTCCCTTAGGTATTTCAAATGAAATGTTATCTAGAGCGTTTTGACTTCCGTATTTTTTTGTAACGTTTTTGACTGATAT
>Ga0209630_10004724_pt1 | contig 11847 bp, 11 predicted proteins | sample COG_01_FD_184745 | JGI IMG/M metagenome (GOLD analysis project Ga0209630, IMG submission 184745) | Pelagic Microbial community sample from North Sea - COGITO 998_met_01 (SPAdes) (version 2) | ecosystem: Environmental > Aquatic > Marine > Neritic zone/Coastal water | place: Helgoland, sampling... | reverse complement strand
AGCTTCGTCACCGTCCATGTCTGGCATTTCTTCGTCGTCGCCATCATCTTCGTCGTCGCCCATCATTTTTTCAAATTCAGCTTTTAGGTCATCTAAAGCAACTTCTAGATCGTCAACACGATCTTCTACGTCACCTTCGCCACCTTCAGCGTCCATATCCATGTCCATGTCGCCACCTTCTGCGTCAGCGTCCATATCCATGCCCATTTTGTCCATCATATCATCAGCTGGATCGCCACCTTCAACTTCAAACTCGTCTAAGTTAAAGTCTTCGTTAGTAGCTTCTTCTTTGTCGTCATCATCTGATGCTTCATCTACTTCTTCGTCTGATGCTTCATCTACTTCTTCGTCTGATGCTTCATCTACTTCTTCATCTTTAGTTTCATCAACTTCTAGATCTGACTCTAATAGTCCTTCGTAGATATCTCTTGATTTTTCAACCACTATTTCGTGGAATAATTCTTCTGCTCCAGCTTTGTCTTCGTTGACTAGCTTTTCGAGCATTTCTTCAAATTTATTACTCGCCATTATTTTCTCCTATAAATTGTTGTACCTATGGTAAGGCTGTCCATTGTATTTAACGTATATGGAGAAAAGTGTGTAGAAATAGGCTCAAAACGAGCCGTTTTAAAGGGATCAGACTAAAACAAACTGATTTTTAAACTCTTCTATAGTAATTGTACTGTAGTTTCCAAGTTTATTTAGTTCCTCAGGACAATAATTATCTGGTGCTATTACCCTTATAAATTCAGTTTTTTCATGTTCTTTAACTACACTAGCTGTTTGTCGTAACCAATTTCCAAAGAATGTAGCACCGTCTTGTGACTTTTTGTAGTTAGGAGTATCAGCATATAAGTTATTAAACTTCATACCGTCTTTTAATCCTTTGTAGTCAAAGCCTAGTATATAAATTTTTTTGTGTCGGTGTTGTGCTGATAACCATAATGCTGTTGGTCCACTTGACCAACCTTTGCCTGGTTGAAAATAATTAAAATGTTGAAGACCTTCATAGGATTTATTATAATTTGTCCATACTTGATTTTTATGTTGATACATTGATTTATTAATTTCTAAAATCATTTTAACATCAACAGCAACTAAGTAGTCTGGTCTAAATGTTCTATACAAAGCATTACATCCGTATACTGGGCCGTACTTTTTTAGCTCTTCAGGTTCTATACTTGATCTGCTTAATCCGTTGCCTAAAACAAATGCTGAATTTTGATTGTGAGCAAATCTACTTTCATCTACTATTTCTTGTTGTAAAAAGTTTATTGGTTTAGAACGTTTGGCAAATTCTTCTTTTTTATCGCCAGACATCTTTTCTAAACGTCTAATCTCCATTAAACGTGTTGCTTCTTCTTTTGAGTATTTGGTCTTATCTAATTTTGCCATTAAACACCGGCAGCGGCTGCTTGCGCTGCTATCCCATACATCTGTCTAACAAAATCTAATTCGTCAGCTTTCTCATTTGTATGTAGCTCGCTTGCTTTCCTTGCACGGTTAATTTGGCGTAGGGTAAGTCTTGTCTTTCTTGTGTCGTCAAAATTGACAATTGAATCATCATATTCGGGCTCATAGCGATTGTCGTCTACAGGCTCAATTGTTTCTTTATCAAAATAAAATAATTCTCTTAATATCATAATACTATTTATATCGTTTGGTCAGTTGCCGGTGCACCTGGTGTTACTGTATCGCCGCCTGTTGCTGTTTCTGGTGGCGTTGCTTCTGCACCTATTTCTGGTTCATCGCCTTCGGGTGATATATCCTCTGCTCCGCTAATGTCAGCACTAATGCCTGCTGAACTAATTCCTGCTCCACGCATTTCTGCACTTGCATCTGATGCTGGTTGATTTAGTTCTTCGTCATTTTCTTCACGCCACATGCGTTCGTTTTCAGCAATCTCTTCAGCACTCATGCCCAAGAAACGTTTCATTGCAAAGCGATTTGAAATATATGGTATAGCACTCATTTGTGTATATGTTGGCACACGAGCATTATCGAGTTCTGATTGTCTATATGCCGCAAAGTTTTGTGGTGGTTCAAATTCTAAGTCAAACATTGCTGTGTCAATGTTTACGCCTTTTTCTAAAAGATATCTTTTAAATTCTTGATTAAAGTCTTCTATAATAAGACCTTGTAAACGTTCACAGTATGTATTAAAACGCAATTCTTGAATAAATGCTGTACCTACTCTACCATCATTATATGATGAAGTTGCGTCATCACCGCCGGTAGGCAAGTAGCTGCTAGGGATTCGTAAACCGCGTACGAGCTTATTAGTAAAATATCGTAAGTCATCAATTTCTCCTAGGTTAGTTCCGCCTGGTAGTGTTTCAACTTTAGATCCTCTACCTTCTGCTGTTTGTGGGAAAAAGTAATCTTCGTTAATTGACAGAGGATTGTAAGAACTGTCTATGACATTTGTGCCTCCACCTGTCGCTGATGGGATCCTTCTTTGATGGATTTCCGTTTTAACACGTTCAACAAATTGCATAGCAAGGTGTGATGGCATGTTACCCACATCAACGTAGAATACTCTGCGCTCAGGCGCACGTTGTACACGATAGATAATAATAGCATCTTCGAGTAATTCTTTTTGTTTGAATACTTTAAATATTGTTTCTAATAGACTGTTACCAAAAGGAAAATTATTGTCTAAACCTTCTGACAGACTTAGGTGTAACACATGCTGTGCGTCAACAGCAACTTCGCCTTCTTCAATAGCAAAACGTGATCCAGGCGGCACATTAACACCTCCTGTCATTCCTCTTGCTCCGCCAGTTTGATAGCTTGCACCAGGACTACTTATATTACCATTTGTAATATGTGGAGATGTTGCAACCATTTCTTTGAAGTTTAGGTTTACATCTTTAATAATGTACTGTTCAGGCTTCTTGCCATCTGATTCATTTACAATAATGCGTGTAAGTTTTGCAGGATCAACATGAAACAATTTTTTTGTTTCTGGATCTCTTAAAAATATTGCATCTCCGTATTTGAATACATTACGGAATGTTCTAAACATACGTGTTTCAAAATTATTAATTTTGCACCACTGTTTTAGGTACTGGCCTAAAATGTTAATTTCGTTATTAGTTGCTGCTTTGTTATAATGAAAATTAAAGTTAGTTCCGTTCTCGTCATTTTTTTGTGTACAAAACTCAGCAAGGATATCAAGTGCGGCATTAACCTCACTGTCGTTATCCATTGTATTATATTGTCCGTAGCGTTCAACTCTGTTTGGGCTACCTACATATACATCTGGTAAGTAACTTGAATAATTTGATCTTGCAGGACCTGGTCGACCGTTTGCTCCGCCGCCACTTATTGGTCCGTAACTACCGCTTACGTTATCGCCTGTGGGCACTGGGGTAAAATATTTTTTCCAACTCATATTATGCTCTTCCTAATCCGCTCATTAAATTGCCCGCACTGCGCATTGTTCGAATCTGTTTATTTCCAATATCTTTATGCATAGTATTTATATTAACTAATTGTAACATGGTTTGGTTCAGAATGTCAAGTTTTTCTTCTACCGATCCGCCTTGTGGCATTGTAGCCATAGCTGTTTTAGCCGCTTCTGTCATAGGAGCACCCATAGTTGCCATCTGATCTTGTAATTGTTGTGCCATATCTGGCATTCTATTCAGCATTGACTTCATATTTGGAATTATTGCGCCGTCCATGCTAGGCACAAATGTTTCTGGACCTAGTTCTCCAATTTTGTATGCAACATCTTGGAGTACGCCACCTCCAAGTGCTTTTCCTCTTGGGTTTGTAGGTAAATTGTTTAAATTTGTTGGAACTTCATCTGTTATTTCTGGATTAAGTTGTCCGTTAAAAAAGTTTGGATCCAGTGCACCAACAAAAGTACCAATAGCGCCAGTAAGTGCAGTTGCTCCTTTTTCTAATAAAGATACAAATTTGCTGTCAGGACCCATTGCCTCGCCGATATTTTTATTAATTTTTGTAGCACCATTAGCAAGCGCCAACTGTACCTCATTTATCGCTGTTGACATTTCTTGACCTGTAGTCATTCCAGCTTTTTGGGTTTTAGAAATACTAGTTGTTTCTAATATAATATCGTTAAATGTTCGTACATACGAAGCTGTGTCAGTTAAAGGTTCACCTATTTTTTTTGCATGCTCAGATACTTGGTCGATTATACCGCCTACTTCTTCTAGATTACCAGCTACCATTTGTGCAATAGGATTTACTTTAGCATATGTAGCTAGTGTTAATCCTTCAGTGCTGTTAGAAAACGCAATAGAAGCTGCTGTTAGTTGCTCACCTAATTGTTTGGCTTTATCTTTTTCGCCGTTCTTAATTGCGTCTGCCATTTGGCGTCCTAGTCGCTCTGCGTCTTTGTTGGTTGCCATAAATGCTTTGGTGCTTTCACTCATAGGCACACCAGTTTGGAGTAGGTCATCTACTAAATCTCTTGCTGCTTTAGGAGCGCCTTGTAATGCTGTTTGGGCTGTTCTATAAGATTCGCCTGCTCCTTTAATACCTTGTTGCTCTAGCAAACGTAGTTTGGCTTGTGTGGCACCACTACGTTGTCTTTCAACTAATTCGTCGTTCATCCTCTTTAGATCTTTGCCAGCAACTTTCGCCATAACATCCAAGGACTCTGCCATTTGTAAAGAACTTTGAAGCATAAGCTCTTGGTTCAAATTACCATCTTTATCTCTAAATTTAGCATCTCTTCGTTGGAATTCTAAATTCTTTAAAATAAATTCATTTGATTCTTGTAAACTATATCCTAAATTTTGGAAACCAGCAATAGTATCACCTTCCATCATTGCAGAACTTAGTTGTCTAAAACGTTTTATACCACCGGTCACGCCGCCAGCAAAGCCAGCAAGCAATTCTGAATTGTTTCCAACCATATTTGCAAAGTCACCTAAGGTCATTCTGGTTTCGGCTGCGGACATACGTAATTCGCCTAGTCTACCTTCAAGACCTGCACCTACTTTAGATAACCCTTTAAATGTATCGTTTGTTTCTTCGAAATACCCAATTACACTCCCTAGTTCATCACCAAACATTGCAACAAAAGGTGCTGCAGAAGCTGCATTTTGTGCAAAGTCTCTAACTGTGCCGCCAGCATTTTGAATAGCTTGTTCAGTTTGGCCTAATGATGCTTTGAATGGAGAACCTGTAAGTTTTTCAGATGCAGATGATGAAACGCCACTGCTAGATGCACTATAAGAGCTTGTGGTTTTTCCGGCTTTGGCATCTTTTTGAGCCCTAGCTGTAGCTGCCATACCATCGCGAATACCATCCTTTATAGCACCGGCTATAGTTTTCTGTAAATCTTTTAACTCATTTTCGTCCATATAATCTAATCCAATTTATAAAATACTTTACTTTTTAGAGTATAAATATTGCTATGTATAATATATTTATCGGAAAAGTAATATGAGTAGTTTTTTACAAGAGTATCAAAGACAGCCAAAACTGTTTATTGACTTACCTAGTCGTGGAAAATGGTATAACGACACTATAATTAAAGATGCCAATTATGAACAACTTCCAGTATTTGGTATGAATGCTATGGATGAAATAATGTTTAAAACACCTGATTCTATGTATTCAGGAGAATCAACAGCTGAAGTAATTAGAAGTTGTATTCCATCAATTTTAGATCCTTGGCAACTAGTAGGATATGATATAGACTATATCCTAATAGCAATACGTATTGCAACATACGGTGACTCTATGCCTGCTGAAACAATATGTCCGTTTTGTGCAACTAGAGCTGAAAATGAAATAAGTCTTACAAAAATGTTAAGTGGATTTGCAAATTATGAAACTGAGTTTACATTTGAGTTAAACAATTTTACATTTCATCTAAGTCCTATTACATACAAGGCTAACACACAATTTAGTTTAGAACAATATCAAAACGAAAGAGCAATGTTTCAGATTGATAAACTAACTGACCAAGAAATGAATTTTAAAGACAAAGATACAGAGCTTAAAAAATTATATTCTATTGGTTCGGATATAAATGTAAGAATGGCAATTTCTTATATTACATTAGTATCAAGAGATGGTCAAACTGAAACTGATTTGGCAGCTATCTCTAAGTTTGTTACAGAAAATGATGCAGAATTTTTTCAAGAACTTAAAGAAAAAATATCTGAACTTACTTACAAGTGGAACTTGCCGTTGTTGAATGTTACTTGCCCAGGAGAAGAATGTGGCAAAGAATATAAATCAGCAATTAATGTGGACTATTCAAGTTTTTTCGGAACCAGATTCTTACGCTCGAGGAATCTGATATTATCCAACTGAGCGATGATTTCGAATTAGAAATCAAAAGGATAAAAGACACTAGATATAGATTAGGTTGGTACATGCGTGGTGCATTTAGCTATCACGATCTCATGTATAAAATATCTAATGACGATTTGGAAGTTATGAACAATATTGTTAAAGACAACATCGATGCTACTGAAAAAACTAGGATGCCTTTAATTTAAGTTGATTTTTTTTCTTTGTTTGCTTTTTGAATAGTTTTAGCACCAATTATAGCTAATTTTTTAAGCTCATCTGGTAAATCATCTAATTTAATTTTCTTTAATTTTGTTTCTTGTACAACACCAGACAATTCCATAATTCTATTTAAATCACTGTGATCTTTGTGATCAATCATATCCTTTGCAATACCTAATGGTGCACTAACAGCACCACCAATACTAAATCCAGAATTGATTCCAGGTATTGCACCAGGACTACTAAATTGCATTAATGGGTTAGTTGTTAATCCAATTACATATTTAATAAAAGTCTGTTCAGCGCCAACTTCTCTAAGAGTGTCTGCCAGCATGTCAGGAGTAAGCCAAGTAGTACCTAGTTTATTCTTTGTGTAATCGTATATGCTTACATCTAGTCCTATTAATTTACCAGCTGATTCCATTTTGCAAACCTGCATTGCACCTTCATAAGCACCATATGCTGCTACCGCACCAACAAAAATACCCCAAAGTATCGATGGTGGAGCTGCGGCGCCACCTGTAAAGAAAGTTGCAACTGCTCCAACTACCATGCCTCCAACTAAAACACCACCAGTTCCAAATGCCATCCCGATAGAGCCAATCATTAAATTTGTAGTTTCTTCTATAAGTTTACTTCTTATGCTTCCCATCTTTTTAGCAATGCCTTTTAGAACATCGTCTTTAGCACCGTTTTCTTTAGCCTCTACCAAAGTATATATTTCATCAAAGTAAGAATTATAAAGAGAAACAATACCAGAAATTGCAAAACCTTTTAATACCCAACCTGCTACAGTTGCTCCAAAAAGTCTTGACAAATGTTTACGCATCCAATTTATTAATTTTTCAGGCACTGCCCCTTTTGCCTTTTCAAAAAGACCTTTTATCCCCTTTGACTTTTTAGATTTGTCTTTAGTATCGTCTTTAGGACCAGGCACGATTTGATTGCGAGGTTGTGATCCAAAGGCATTTTTAATTTGTTTTTTAATTTTATCACGGTGAACGTTTGCATCTGCTTCAGCACTAGCACCAGAAAATCGTTTAATTACTTTACCATCTTGGTCAACAACATTAAATCCTTTATTTCCTTTTGCATCTAGCACTCCAGGCTTAATATCAACTGACTTAGGTAGTTTATTAAACGTAGGTTCAACCTTAGGCTTAGGCGCTTCAGTTATATGATGTACTTTCATGAGATATCCTTAATCATTAGTTGTATGTATTTATGTTTTAACTTCGTTAAAACAAGTTTTCGCTAACGCTCAAACTATTTACTTCGTATATGATTATGTATGATAGAAGTGATATACTAGAATTAAAGCAATATTACGAAGTAATATTGTAATTGCTTCATGTAGATTGTTTCAGTCAGACGGAACCTAATCGCTGGTTCCATCTAATCTTGGTCTTCATGTGAGTCCGTCACAGCCGAGATTCGGAAGTAGGTAATTGTTTATACACTTAGTTCAATGGGCTCTGACCTTTCCCAACCTACGTCGACATCGCTTACGCTACCTCTCGCTTCGTTCCTATTGCTAAAGAGTTTTTATGAACTGTGTTGTGTTCTTCGACTGCTAACATTCAACCTATATCAATCCAACGCCTTATTACCAGACGCGGCTCAATATGTACGTGTGCTTCTATACGAGAGCTTTTTCCACAGCGGTAAATTAATCTGGCCCGCCAACCTTATGTGTTAGATTGTTTTGCCTTGATGTTTTGTTCTAGCAATGCCTGTTTGAGCTTGTCTGATCCGCCTACTCTAACATTGATGATACCATTGTAGTAATCATCTGTTTCAAGCACACGCCTATCAAACTGTTCTCTTGCCTCTATGTAGGACATTTCGCCCCTACCTTTACATAGGTATAGTATTTCTCTTGTAAACTTGTCTTCGCCTAGTTGTGCAACATCTGCGTTTAGCCTATCACTGGATCCCCAATAAGTTTGCCAGTCGCTTTCTTTTGTTCCACGTCTTTTATTTTTCTTGCCTTTAAGTGGTGGCTTAGTAGTTTTAAATTTTGCTAGTTTTTTACCTATGTATTTTTGGCCTGTAGTGTTATTAGTAATGAGATAGACAAATCCTTCATACTCATCTGGTATTTTGGTTATCTTTTTTCCATTATAAGTCCACTGCATGAACGTATATATGTGTGCCTATTCGACTGAGCCTTTGGTCTTGGTTTTTCTAGTTGTAACATGTTTTTTTCTTATTTCTTCCATGCGTAATTTTGCTAATCTACGTATTTCTCTTAACCATTTTCTACTAGCAGTATGTGTTCTTACACTATTTCTTTGTTCAAACTTATCGTTTTCTTTGAAGTATTCCATGTATGCTTTTGTTAGCTGATCGTGTATGTCATCATTAACCATAATACATTGCCTTAAGTGTAATCGGATTACTGCCAGTTGCATGTGCTGCTAGTTTTGTATGACAATCACCACCTATGCCTTTTAAAAATGCACGTTCAACTTGTGCTTGTGCAAAGGTATTAGAATGATTTATCTTTTTAACTATTTCAATAGTGTCAGTATCTTTTTTCCTAGTTTGCAATGCTATTATTCCTTGTCCTACTGCTGGTATAATAGGTATCCTAATCCATGTGCGTCGAATATCTAACGCTTGAAGTCCAGCTTCAGCTAATATTATAGCATCATAATCGCCGTTGTCAAGTTTTTCTAGTCTAGTATCTATATTTCCACGTATAGGTTTAATTTTTACACCTATATTACTATACATTTCTTTTAGTTGTGCTTCACGACGAGGACTGCTTGTTCCAATAGTAAATCCAAAACTTACTTTTCCAATCAATACATCATGTGGACTATTTCTTTTCAACATTGCCGAAATAACTAAGTCAGGATGTTCTTCTCCCGGCATATCTTTTAGACTATGAACTGCAACATCGATTTCATCATTTAGCAAAGCAGTTTCGATTGTATTACAAAATACTCCTTTGCCACCCATTTCGTAAATAGGCACATCTGGATTTAAATCGCCTTGAGTCTTTATAGGTATAATTTCTGTGTCACATGCTAGTTCATTACATACACGATTTGCATACGCAAGAGCTAGTTTACTTCCTCTTACACCTATTTTAAGTTTCATTCTACAATCTCTATATCGTTTGCATAACTTGTAAAGCCATTTTCTTTTATAACTCTCATAACATGATTAACTCTGCCTACTAGTTCGTCTTTGTGGGAAATAAGATAAACATTTTTATCTCTTTCTCTGCCCATTTTCTTTAGCACACCTAGCGCACCTTCAACACCAGCAGTATCCATACCACTATCAATAAGCTCGTCGATAAACAGTAGATTAATATTCTGATATAAACTTTCCCAAACATCTCTAAATGCAAAACTCATACCGAGTATAAGTCTGTTACGCTCGCCCCTTGACAAGTTATCAAAGTCTAAGTCTTGTCCTAGTTGTGTAATTTCGACAGCTAAGTCATTTTGGAAAACAACTTGATGCGGTAATCCTAATTTAACAATATAATATGTAAGTCTGTTGTTTAAGTATGCTAGGTTTTGTTCAATAATTTTCTTACGAATAAAACTATCTTTGTTGGTCAATAGTTTTAATAAAAACTCTTGGTGCTCTTTAAATGTAGTTAGGTCGTTTATAGCTGACCAATTAATGTCTTGCATAGCAGTATTGTTTAGCTCATCGATTTGTTCTTGATAAGGATCTGTTTCTTCTTGTTTTGCTTTTAAAGACTGTTTTAAACTGTCTACATTTTGTCTATGCTCGTATGCTTCTTTAGCAGTTTCATAAAATACAGTAGGCTTTCCATTAATTTCACCAATATCTGAAAGTGACTTAGTAACGTCAACAAGTTTTTCACTTACTTCTTTTTGGTATGCTAATGCATCTTCTAATTCTTTAGTCTTGCGCTCTGCAATCTCTGCTTTTTTGTCTGCTTGTAGCTCTTGACCGCAAGTATAACAAGTAGCATCCTCTAAATTTACAATGTCTTTATTAGCCTTTTCAACAGTTTTATCAGCACGTTGTAATGCTGGCTCTAGAGTACTAAGTTCCTTTTTAAGAGCCAAAATAGAGTTATTATGTTGAGTCCAATTTTGTAACTTTTCATGTGAATCTAACTCAATTTCAATGTCTAAGTGTTCTAATTCGTCTATTGCTTGTTCTAATTTAGCAATGGTTGTCTTTTGTTTAGCTAACCAAGCACGTTGCGTTCCTTGTAAACTTGTAATGGTACTTTCAATTTTACTATTAGCAGTCTGTATTGCTTCAATTTTTAATGTTTCTTGTGTAGTAGCATCTTTGGTTTGTTTAATTTGTTCTTTTAGGTTATCTGCTTTTTCAGATAAAATTGTAATACCTAATAACTGTTCAATAATAGCACGTTGGTCATTTTGCCTCATACTCAAAAAAGGTTCTGTATAAGTGTTTAGTGCAACAATATGCTTAAACATATCGTGTGACATGCCTAACAACGTATTAATAGATTCTTGTGTCTTACGACTATCACCTTGCGACTCATCTGTCATTTCTTGTTCTTGATCATTTACGTAAAACTTAAGAACATTAGGCGAACGGCCACGTTCGATTCTATAATCAACACCATCTTTTTCAAAATGTAATGTAACTAACATGCCTTTGCTATTAGTTTTATTAATTAGATTGTTTCTTTTAATATTTGTAAGTGCTAATCCGTATAACGCATAACTTAATGCGTTGATGATTGTAGTTTTACCAGTACCGTTACGAGATCCTGCATCATCACCGCCTTGATCTAGGTTTTCGCCAAGTACAAGCGTAAGTTGTTCTTTGTTAAAATCTACAGCCTGGGTCTGATTACCCACACTCATAAAGTTTTTTACGGTTAAATCTTTAATACGTATCATAGTTCGTTATAAATGTCCAATAGCATCTTCTTGTTGAAGTTTTCTGTGTCTAACGCTGCAATTTCTCCTGCAACAATTTGATCTACACTTTCAAAATGTTGAATATCAACATCAGTTGTAATTTCTTCCATCTGTTTTTGAGGTATAAGAGATATTTCTCTGCAATTATACTGATTAACAAATGTTTCTTTAATAAATGTTGCTTCTTCAAACGAAATTGGTACATCTATAGTAACACGCAAATACATTTTAGGTTTAATTATTGCGTCAGTATCTTCTAATAAGCGTTTGAGACCTATTGTTCTATACTTAGGACAATTATCCCAATTAATATATTCAGGCTCTTTGTTGTTTTCTCGGTCAAGTATCATCATACCGCGATCATCGTCCCATGCATCTGCATAGTTGTGCGGAAATGCATTGCCTAAATAGTATACTTTTCCTTGTTGTTGACGTTTATGGAAAT
>Ga0209630_10004719_pt1 | contig 11853 bp, 15 predicted proteins | sample COG_01_FD_184745 | JGI IMG/M metagenome (GOLD analysis project Ga0209630, IMG submission 184745) | Pelagic Microbial community sample from North Sea - COGITO 998_met_01 (SPAdes) (version 2) | ecosystem: Environmental > Aquatic > Marine > Neritic zone/Coastal water | place: Helgoland, sampling... | reverse complement strand
TATTATATTTCGACTCTAGAATCCAATCACCTTTATCTTTATAAGAAAGAACTTTGATCTGATTTAATGGGGCAATATCTTCAATTCTAGTCTTATCAACAATACCAATCAGACCCCAATCTGATAGTAATTGTGAAATACGATTCCTGCGTTGAACATCATTCAATGAAAGATTGGTATTCTTTCCATCAAGAGCAAACAACTCTTTGAAGTGAACGATATAATACTTACCTTGTTTATGTAAAATATGACATGATTGATATAGTTTCTTATCTCTTCGCGAAGCTACACCAATACGTGTTAACGTTTCTCGAACTTTAAGGAAGTCATCTGGTTCATTTAAAACCACCTCTACCATATCTGATGGTTGCCACTGAATTTCGATTTCATTCATTGTATGCCGCCCGTATCTAATAATTTTTTAATATGATCCAAATCAGAATTAGTTAGGATTCTAAGAGCGGCTTCTGCTTTACTATGGTTATATCCATAATAACGTTTTACCAATTCAAGGTTATCTAACTTATCCTTTTTTAACCACGAAGAAAATCTCTTCCTTGGTTTCAAACTATTTAGGTAAAAGTCATATTGCATCTTCTTGTCAAGAAAATTCAACTTATTCATTTCATTGGCAAACAGAATACTATCAGTAAAACTAGAAAGACACTTATTAACAATATAAGGAGGATAATCTTTAATACAATCAGGATCAATATCCATCAAGTTCTTCTTAGATTGATTGATAGAATAAAGATAGTCTCCTAGTTTACGCTTATCCATTCTGGTTTTCTATGTGGTAGTTTAAGGTAGTTAGATGACACCCAAGGTTTGGATGCGATATACATTTTGTATGCTTCGATAGTTGTGATACTATCATCGAACTTATATTCGTCTGGCATTGCACGAACAAAGGGAGTGTGATCATCCCATCTTACATCAGGAATGATTTTGTCTGCAGCTTGAAGTGTAGTAAAACAAGTATGAACTTTTGCATAGCGAGCAGCATATTCACTACAGAGAGCAAACCCATGAGCAAGCAACCATCTAGAGTTTGCTACAGTCTCGTTTGCCCAGATAGTGCAGGGGTGATTGCGGAACGCTCCCTTCTCTGTAGCATAGGGGTTGCCGTCTTTCTTAGGCAATGTACCATAACCATGTCCCCACTTGTCTGAGGCGACTATAGAGAGCATCTGGCAGGTCTCCAGAGGCATCTTGACGATGTGCTTATCAGGTAAAACCTGAGCAGATTGCCAAGGTGATTCATCGGTAACAAAGATATTCATAACAAATGCGATATAGAGATCACTAGTAGGAATGTAATCATGATAACCACATCCCATGATTTTGTCCTTATGAAGTAAGGAATTGAAATACTATCACCCACCATCTGCAATAAGACACCAAGTGTTGTATTCATATGGAGGATAATAAAGTAGGCAATGATCACAAGACCACTGCCTAATACTCTCATAGGGACAATCATATTAATTAAAATTTAGCAGTTACACTAACAACCTTAGCGGTAGGATTTCTAGCAATAGCAGTTTGCTTTGCTTCTTCGTAGTTGCGAGCAATGACCTGTTCCTTAAAGACGTTACCTGCTACAAAGAGGGTGACTTCACATTTCATAGTTGGTAAGGACGAGTTCCTTGCGAGACGCTTGATCTGTATTATAGCACCCCGTGGAGCGCATGGTGTACGTATGTGCAAATTCAGCAGCTGTCCACTCCTTCTTGAAGCGGTCTCGGATCAGTTGCGATGAGTTGTATGACACAAGTTGATGAGAGATAAAGCGATCACAATCAGCAGCAAACTGATCATGGTCGAATCCTTTGTGCATACTGCCTCTCTTTCCATAAAGATTTGATCCAATCTCATAGGGAGGATCAAGATAAACAAAGGTTGACTTGCTGTCGCTGAATAGTTCCCCATAAGATAGATTAGTAATCTTCCACTTCTTAATCATCAAGGAGTAATCAGGAAGTTTATCAATACCTCGCATCGAGAAATTGCTATCTGACGCTTGCTTGCTAAAGGAACTGGATTCAGTGAGACCAGAAAAAGAGCACTTGTTAACAACGTAGAAAGCAACAGCACGAGATAGGTCAGACATTTCAGTATTATTCACTATGTCCTTAGCATTTAAGAATAATTCTCTTGCTGATACTTGATCTGGATGACGTTGCTTAAGTTGAACCAACTGATCACGAAGTTCTTGTCCTTGATCTTGAAGCACTCTCCAGAAATTGTAGAGTGGTCCGTAAAGATCGTTCACCCAAATGTCTAGGTGTGGATATCGCTTTCCAATTTCTAGTGCCACAGATCCACCACCCAAGAATGGTTCACGATACTCAGTGTAATCTTTCAGGTTTGGAATATACTGGAAGAGTTTACTCAAGGCGCGACTTTTACCGCCAGGATATCTAAGTGGCGTCTTCAGTGATTTCAAAGTCTGGGGCATGGTATTTAAGGTATTCACGAAAGATCATTTTCATTTCACGCTCTGTCATTCCACAATGAGCAGCAGCATGGGGTAAGTTCATTGTAGCATGAAACAATGCTTCATTTGCTTCCTTTACGTTTTCAGGTGTCGTCTTCTTCATCGATATTTTCAAAATCTTCTATTTGATTTGCAGATACTTCATGCTCTCCAGCAATAAGATACCAGTGGTGTCCTGCACGTTCACCAAGATACATCATCTCATCTTTAGGAAAAGCATTTTCTCGCATTGCTGCCTGTATTTTAAGATGAACTAGTTCTTCATGTGTAGGTACTTTCATCGAAACTCACACCCCATCATTATTTCAGTAAGACATGCCAAAAGATTTACTTCTTGATCAGCAACAAAAGCAATTTGATACTGATACTTAGCAAGGATCAATACAGCTTCAGGAATATACTTTGGTTTAATGTTTTCATACAAGATTGTATAAATTTTTCGCATGACAATATTTGGATCATTGTCAATATTTTCTATCACCCACTTACGAACAGTTGTAAACTCTTTGTTTTTCAAAGAAGCAATCAAATGATCTAAGTTGATGTCAGCGATGTCAACTAAAACATCAGTCTCAATCTTACCAGATGCAGAGTGACGTTGGGATTCATTAATTAGACGACGCCAGTCAGGATAGTAACGTTGAATTAGTTTAACAACAATCTTATCTTCATATTCAATTTGATTCTCATCAAGAATATTTTTCAGACGATAGAAAAATTGCTCCTGCAATTTTGCTTCTTGATTTTTATTAATTCTAAAGTCAACAACTGTACATCTAGAATGCAATGGTTCGATGATCTTGTTCTGAAAGTTACAAGTAAAAATGAATCGACAATTACTATGAAACTCTTCAACAAAAGAACGCAAAGAGAGTTGCACATCATGAGTAGTATTATCTGCCTCATCTATAATGACAACCTTGTGTGATGCTCCACCTACTAGAGAAACGGTAGAAGCAAATGTCTTGACTCTATTGCGAACAGTGTCTATGAAACGTCCCTCGTCTGATCCGTTAATGAGGATGTAAGAGGCACCAATCTCATCACACAATGCTTTAGCAACAGTAGTCTTACCGACGCCTGCAGACCCAAGGAGAAGCAGATTAGGAATCTCTCCCTGCTCTACAAATCCTAAGAAAGGTTTCTTTAGGTTGTCGGGAAGAATACAATCATTGATCGTTTTAGGACGATACTGCTCTACCCAAAGAAACTTTTTACTCATCAAAACTCCAATGCAATGTAATAAACAAGATCTAGTCTAGTGTGACGCCACTCAGATACAAGATGCTTCGACACTTTAACATGATAATCTCCAGGTTGAAGACGAATGTGCTCAATTTTAAGAACTAGTTCATGATCTCCAGTTGTCTCTCCAGCAATTGTTTGACAATAATCATTACTAGTTTCGTTTTCAGAATCACGAAGATACAAACTAATTTGATCATTCTCAGATTTAAACACTAAGTCAGTAAGATTATAAATCGTTGCTGCTTTTCGCAATGACTCAATTTCATCCCAAGAGATATTAAAATCAATATCTGCTCCGGGGAACTTGATATTTTTTTCTGGAGCAGACTTCAATGTAATCTCAGGGTCTGAAAAGAAATACTTTGCAGAGCGTCCACGAGATCTGATAGTTACATAACTCTCATTTGCAAATTCCAGTACTGGATTTTGAAACAAAGAAAGACCAGAAAGAAATTGGTTTAAATCATAGATACCAAAAGTTTGAGGGAAAGTTTCTTCACAAGTAAATTCAGCAAGTGCATTCTCTCCAACACTAATAGTTTTTAATTGATTGCCACCACGAATAAGAATAGAACTATTGATTGTAGAATAGTTCTTTAATACTTGCAAAGTTTGTTCAGATAAAATCACTTTATTCATTGAGGATAGGGTTCAGTGTTAGCAGACTTGTCGTTAAAGTGAAGTAGCAACAGTGCATAGTGTAGGATCTTAATGATATCACGACGGGCAGTGCCTTTACGATCGTAGCGTGAAGCATACTTGAGGATGTTGCTACGGCAGAATGCCTCAGCGTCTCCACATGCTTCAATTAGATCTAACGTTTGAATGCTGTCGTTTCCAGCAGAATAGTGTTGTCCATAAGTTCCAGAAATGTAATCACTCAGCTCTTTTAAAAGAGCATCTTCATTGTATTTTTTCATTTGCTCCAAATATACTCAATATTACTATGATAGCATTCAAACACTGATCCGTCAATCGATTGCATGGTAAGTTTAATACCATCTCCATTTAAAATTTTACCTGAGCGGTGTTCGCAATCTTTTAGGATTGCGACATGCCCAATGTATCCATGAAACTTATCACTCATTGTAAGGTGCCTCGATGTGTACTGATGTGGATTCTTCCAAATCTACTTCAGCATCAAGTTTGCTATAGAGATCAAGAAAAATGATTTTGGTTTCTTCATCAAAACGATTAGTACAAACTTTAATTGCTTTGATACGATCATTCCAAATAGAATATGCACGAATAATGTGAGTTAAGCGGCGAGTAGAAATAACTTCATTAGTACCACCAACAGCAAAAGTCTTGCGAATAATGTCTGCCCAGTTAGCAAGTTTCTCACAGAACTCGCGATCTTCCAAACCAAGATCAAGAGAGATTCCCTCAAGAATTTTTTGCTCTACTTTAATACTTGGATACTCTTGCTCAAACGTCAACGCAAAGCGTTCCAAGAATGCCTCATTAAGAATATTTGTTCCAATAAAACGACCATCATCAGAACCTTTACCTTTAGTATTAGCAGTAGCGAAAATATTAAACCCGCTAGTAGGTTGAATATACTTGCCTGTCTTCTTCAAGAAGATACCTTTACCTTCAAGAATAGACTGGAGACACATAATTTTATTGGAAGCAAGGTCAACTTCATCTAGAAGCAACACAGCTCCGCGTTCCAAAGCCTCAACGACTGGTCCGTTGTGCCAAACAGTTTCGCCATTAACAAGACGAAAACCACCAATAAGATCATCCTCGTCAGTCTCAATGGTAATATTCACTCGAATAAGTTCTCTATTTAGAGAAGCACATGCCTGCTCAACAGACATGGTTTTACCATTACCAGACATACCAGTAATAAAAGTAGGATAGAAGATACGAGACTTGATGATCTTTTTTACGTCAACAAAATTTCCAAAAGGAATAAAAGTTTTATCTTTAGCGGGAGTAAGATTCTGAATAGAATCAGAAACAATATTTTCTTCTAGTTGCTGTCGTACTTCATTGATAGTAAGATTCCACTCACCACGTCCAGTCTTGTATGGTTCCATACGATTTACGATAGTTGCATAAGAAACACCTTGTGCATTTGCAGCAGCACGTAGAGCACTAGTGCCAACTTCAGTACCAAAATTATCTTCAATGTACTTGAAGAGTTGAATCATGTCGATGCGAGCGGAAAGAGGCATTTGATTTGTTTCGATGAATTAATTATAGGGCAGAGTGGGGGCAGACTCAGGGCAGAGTGGACAGTTATTTAACCGGTTATGCGATGGTATCGATGAAAGAGTTGAGGACTTTTTTGTTAGAAGATTTTTTGGCAAGCATTTTCTTGAAAGCAGCTTTGACTTCAGACTTTGAAGAACCAGGAGCAACATCTAGTCCAGTATTGTTTTCATTAGAATTTTTAGTAGAGATAGCATATAGTGCATCATAGGCAATAGGATCAGGAAGGACAGCTGACTTATCTTTAGTCCACATTTTTTTAATAGTTGATAGACCTTCCATAGTTTGTTTACAGAAGAAGCGATAATAGGAAGTAAGACCATTACCATCAATCAATCTGATACCCATCACATTTACATCGGGATTATTCTCCTTCAAGTTTTGAATAAACAAGTTAGTAATTTCATACCACGAATAAAGATTATTATATGTACGTCCCAATTTACGATCACGAATAATAATTTTACTACCACAATCTACACGGCGTTGAGTCATTCTAGTAGAGTTACCATCATAAGAAATAACTTCAGATCCATAAACTGAAGGACCAGATTCTCCATCAGTAAGAATGCAAAGGTTAACTTTACTTACTTTAGCATATGCTTTAAACTCTGGAATGATGTTGTTGACAACCATAATTGCTTCGTTAAGAGGAGTGCCTGATAAAGACATTCCAATAGTTTGACGATATCCGCAGTAGTGTGTCATGCACATAACTTCACGAAAGATATTTAAACACTGAATTTCAAAGTTTTGTGCATTAGAACGAGAAGAAATAATATTCATCATTCGGAAAAATTGTTTACTAACAAATATTTCGTTTTTCTTAAGATACTCTTTGTCACTAATAAATTCACTCTCATAGATTGAGCGTTCTGCTTGCCACCACTCATTAGTAAAAGCATATACCTCAAATGGAATATTAACTTTCTTACAGAACATACAGAGTATAAGAAGTTGTTTGATAGTGGGAAGCATTGTAGATCCCATAGATCCAGACCAATCAAGACAGAAAAGCATTCCATGATTTTTGCCTTCAGGAATAGAAGTTACTTTTTTAAATAAGTCTTCATTGTATTTGTAAGTATGAAGTTTGGAACAATCTAACACACCAGTTCTAGAAGTTTGTGAGCGAGAATAAGCATCTGCTGCTTTCTTGCATTCAAATTCTTTCACAAGATAATTTACTTCATTGACAATACTTTTTTTAAATTCATTGTACTGATTATCTACGAAAGAATAATCTGCATTATCATCACGACAAGTAGCAATCCAATCATGAATAACTTCCCAGTCCGCAACATAATTTGAAGTTTTAATACTAGGCATATCTATGTAAATAGTATTGCTTCCACTATAAGTATCATTCAATCCTTTTGTTGCTTTATCAAATGATTCTTGAGTACTTACATTGTCTGTTGATTGTGCATGTGTTCCACCAGGACATTCATCATCGGATGATGCATTTTCTTTCTCACGTCTTTCTGCTTCTTCAAGCATTTCTTCGTGAGTCATGGTTTCTCCTCCAGATTGCATATCATCCATGCTTTCTGTATTGGTAGACTCAGACTCAGACTCAGAACCACCACCATCAGTTCCTGACAATGGAACATTAGCAAGTTCTTCTAATTGTTTTTGTTGCTCCTTAGAGAAGATCCAAATTTCAGTAGCAACCTCAACTGCTTCATCGAAAGTTTCAATCTTCTCAACTTTTTCAACTAAAAATTTTTCTTTAGTACTAAATGGTATGTCAACATCAACAATACCCAATTTGAAATACAAGTTAATACGATCTATCAAAGTATAAGTATCGAGATCTTCTCCAGCAATAGAAAAGAAATCACGATCATTCAATTCTTTATAACCAAAGAAAAAAGACTTACGTAGACCAGGATAACGTCGCTTCATTAACTTTTCAACGCGAGCATCCTCAGTCACATTTACATAAGACATAGGGCATTCAAAATCTCCCCAAACGGGGGTGAACAAAGCATGTCCAACTTCATGTCCCACAAGAAGATCGTATACAATAGTAGAGGCACGATCCCACTTAGGTAAGATTAGAACACGTTCATCAACATTGAAAGAAGCTGTGGAGCAGTTCTTATGCTCTACTACAAGATTCTCTGTAGCAAGCAACTTAGCAAGACTTCCTTTGATTTCTTGTGTCTTGGTAAGCATGATTTTTTTCTCTGTTCCCACTAGTATACAATAAAAAAGGGGACCCGCAAGTCCCCCTATGCCACTTCTAATATTGGAACGCAGAGTCTGATATACCTGCATCTCCTTTGGGCATAATATTAAATGCTAATGCATACCTAGTATTATTTGATTTATTTTTAAGAACTTTATGCCTCAAGTCACTTGGAAATAATATAAGCATATTGGATAAGGGATACATATCCCAATTGTAAGAATTAAAAAAATTATATTTTATAGTAGGAGCAAAGATACAATCGTGGTCTCCTTTGTAAAATCTTATTGCGGAAGTATTAGGATCATAATCTCCAAAGTAAAGCACTCCACTAAACCAAGAATTATTATGTGTATGAATTTCACATTGTCCATTGTGCTCAGTTCTAGCAAACCAAGATGTGGTGAACTGAATATCACAATTATAACCTAATGTGTTAACAACATACTCAAGACATATCTGTTTCATTTTATCATGAAGATCTTGATCTATTGATAAAACATTTTTTTTAGATGATACCGCACCATAAGATCCAGAGTCTTCATCGTCTTCTAACCATTCAACTTCTCCACTAATCTCTATAAGTTTTTTAGAAATGTCTTCGGAGACATAATTTACAGATAATGCTTTAGCAAAAAGAGGGTAGATCTCCCATCCATTATTAGTTTTAAGTGTAGGATAATCCATTATTCACCAAAAGATTCACGTACAACAGAATAGTTCTTGACTTTCTCTACATTGAGAGTTCTATCATACTTGTCATTAATTTGTTCTTTATGAGAGATTACATAGATGGAAACACTATCATCAAAATTTCTAAGGATCCAACCAAGGTCACTACCTCCTTGTTGATCTAGAGAACCATCGAAGATCTCATCTAGTATGAGGAGGTTAGTATCCACACTATTCTTAAGTTTAGCAATAGAGCGCCAAGTAAGCAACAGAGCAATATCGATACGAGCTTTCTCTCCTTCACTGAAGGAGGCATAAGAGAATTGATCTCTGTATCGAGACTTAATAGTTTCTTCAAAGTTTTCATCGAGACTAAAATTAACGTAAAACTCCATACCTTGAAGATACTGATTAATCAGTTTATTCATAGTAGGAAGATACTTCCTTATTATTCTAGTCTTAATTCCATTATCTTTCAACAACTGAGAGGCAACACTTAATACATCTTTATCTTTTTTAGATTCAGATAATTGAAAATTTAATTCTTTTTTATCGCCAACTAAGTTTTCTAGTTTAAAGTATGCTTCTTTTTTATCTGCACCCTCAGACTCCAAGTCCTTAATCTCTATGTCAACTTCACCGATACTTTTACGAATTTGATTTACTTTAAAGTTTGCTTGAGAAATTATACTATTGCTATTAGTAATTTCTCCAGAGAGTTCATTTAATTTAGTAAAACGAGTTTCTTCCTCACCAATAGCAGAAAGAATTTCGTTGTAACCAATACTCATTTCATCTATTTTATTTTTACCAGAAGTGAGTTTATCTGTTCTGAGTTGATCAGAAATGTCTTGAGTACATGTAGGACAGACATGATTCTTCTCAAAGAACTCATGCTCCTTTTGGCATGTTTGTAATTTAGAACTTAATTTAATAAGAAAAGTATTTAACTTTTTAAGTTTATCAGATGATGAAGAGTACTCAGTAATTTGTTCTTTGATATTTTCAATATCTTTATTTGTTTTTTCAATAAGAAGATATTGAGAATTCTCACTATTAACCAAGTCTACAATCTTTTCTTCTTTTTTAACTATGTCTGCTTTATTTTTCTTGTCCAGTTCTACAAGATAATTTTTTTGTAATTCAATTTTCTCGTTAAGAAGATCTAATTGATAATCAAACTCTTTTAATTCATCTCTGTTCTCTCTAATTTTATCTTTAAGAACTACGTTCATCGTAGAAAAAATTTGTATGTCCAGAATATCTTCAATAATTTCACGACGTTGGACAACAGGTAAACGCATGAATGGAACAAACGTCGATGAACCAAGCACCACTATCTGGGTGAATGATTTGTAATTCATCTTGAGTATATTTTGCTCAAGATTTTTCTGTTGATCTACTGTTGTACTCTCTTGATTCCACAATTGATCGTTACAATAGACTTCAAACACATTAGGTTTGATACCACGAATAACTTTATAATCGTTTTTACCAATACTAAATTCAATCTCAGTTAGACAATCCTTTTCATTGATACTATTAACAAGCATCGGTTTGTTAATTTTACGAAAAGGTTTTCCAAATAAAGAAAAAGTAAGAGCATCCAAGATGGTGCTCTTACCTGCTCCGTTTTCTCCAACGATTAAATTTGTTTTGTTCTTACAAATATCAACTTCGGTAAAATTATTTCCTGTAGACAAGAAATTCTTCCATCGAATTTTTTTAAAACTGATCATGCGGTAATCTTTTCGGGGGAATCAAGAGATCATCTGAAGTGATTATAGCATATTTTTGTTCTCTTTCAATACATGCCATACATATTGTTGTCTTTTCTACTTCAGTAACATTCAAAGGCAACTTTTTTTCTGAGATATCATCCATCATAATATTATATCGATCTGCATCATCATACTCCTCAAAGATTGGTATAACTTGCTCACCATAATCATTGATTACAGTAAAGACTCCAGTTTCTTTTCCTTTAAGAGTAAGAATATACATTATGATATCTCGCAACTTTCAATATATAGAGACTTCATTAGATTCTTAAGATCTGATTTACTTACGGACATTTCTACCTCATCAATATATTCACTGAGAAGTGTCATGGTATCTTTGATCTCAACATCAACAGAAGAATTTTCTAAATCTTCATCGATAAGAGTTTCCGCGATCTTTACATCATGGACACCTACATTGTAAAGACGATCAACCAATGTTTCAAACATATGGTAGTCTTGCTTTTGTTCCACGATAACTTTGACGAACTTGTTTTTATAACTAGACACATCTTGTTTGTTGTAGTCCACACTGGTGTCGTCATAGAAGATCTTGTCAAAGATTTCGTAGGGATTTCGGACAAACTTAAGTTTATCACTTTCAGTATCGTAGATATGGAAACCGCGAGTGTCTTTATAATCATTCCAAAACATCTGATAGGGATTGCCAAGATACTGGACGTTACCTTTTTTTGATTTGTGGTGATAATGTCCAGACCACACACGTTTGAAACGATGGAATAAACCAGCATCCATACCATGATCCATCTTCATGCCCGGAGTAATCTCAAACCCAGAAAGTTCTAGATGACCACATAGAATATCTGCTTCACTAGTCTCAAGCAATTTTGAAACAGAATCTTGATTCTCTCTGTTAATCCAAGGAAGCATAAGAAATTTCTTACTACCAAGTTTTAAATGTTTAGGTTCAGCATAGATCTTGATATTGTCATACTGCTTAAGAAGTAACTCTGGTGAGTTAATCTTATTAGTGTTCTTGTAGTACACACAATGATTGCCGAGCAGCATGTGTACATCATAATTTTTTAGTCTATCGAAATAATTAGACATAACTCGATTACATACATTGTAATCCACAGACTTTCGGTTATCAAAAGTGTCACCAAGGTCAATGATCGTTGAGATACCTTCCTTCTCAAGAGTTGGAAAAAAGATATCATCATAAAATTGTTGAAAATAATTCCAAAATGCTAGCGAACCTTTACGTCCATCTAAAT
>Ga0209630_10004713_pt1 | contig 11860 bp, 17 predicted proteins | sample COG_01_FD_184745 | JGI IMG/M metagenome (GOLD analysis project Ga0209630, IMG submission 184745) | Pelagic Microbial community sample from North Sea - COGITO 998_met_01 (SPAdes) (version 2) | ecosystem: Environmental > Aquatic > Marine > Neritic zone/Coastal water | place: Helgoland, sampling... | reverse complement strand
ATGTCAACAATTTGTTTTGCTTTTAACTTTGCCATTACTCAAATTTCCCATGTAATAACACTTCGTCATTACTATCCATTGTAAAATTTATTTTATTCTCGTTCACCGTGACCACGATATTGTTTCCACTTTCTTCAATACTCCATGACTCATGCTCTGCTTCTAAATCATTAATAAATATCAAGAAACTATCTTTGCTAACAGAACTAAATCCACCTAATGCAGATTCTGGTGGTGTAATAAAACTTTTGTTATTAAAAGTTATAGTGACTGTGCCACTTCCACCACCACTTATACTATCGGAAGATATTGGTGCAGAATTTATAAAACTATCATTGTGTATATAGTTCAACTTTTCTTTTAAATCTTCACTTAATAAACTCATGAGTTAAATTTTCCGTATGCTATAATTTCATCATCACTCTCTAAATCATAACCTAATGAACTTGTTGTAAAAGTAAATTTTGTATTTCCAGCCTCTTCTGAAATACTATACAATCCTGGTCTGACATATGCACCATTTACAAATACAAGAAAATCTTGGTTGTTAGTATCGTTTAAATCAAAACCACCAGGTGCTAAAGCTAAACTTGAAGTTAAAAATGTAGCAGTAGTTGTTGTCATTGCTGTATTATTTGCAAGTTTTGAAAATCTTTTATCCAAATACTGAAATACCAATGCCATATCTAAATTTTCTTCTACTTGAGTTCCAGGTGTTGATGTTACGAAGTTAGCGTTACTACCACCTGGTGTAGTATCTGTTGATGGTAATGTTCCATCTGTATTTAAATCACCACCCTCATCAAATAATATTTGACCAACTGTATTTTCAAGTTGTGTATTTGGATTAGCCATTGCTAATTCCTTGTTTAAACTATCTGGAATAATATACCCATGTAACTCCATATTAAATGTTGTTTTTACAATTCTATCATTATCAGTAGGTACTTCTGATGCATCAGAAAATTCTGCTATTGATGTTCTAAACTTGAATCTCTCGGGGTCACCCCAATAACTACCTTGTGAGTAATTTATGGCTTCTATAAGGTCGTTCATTTGCTCAATATAATCTGTCCAGATAACACCTTCATATTGGATGGTTACATAATCTGGAACTACTACTGAGTATCTTTCTCGTGTTGGAACAACCCCTTGCAATGCTGAAAAATTATCATATCTATTTTGTGGAGAATATTTCTTCTCAAATGTATAAAAAAGTTTTGGATTATTTGCATCTATTTTTGAAAAATTTAAAGTAGTATCTTTTCCTACAGAAGTTCTTCTATACATGATTAATGGAACTATCATTTTACCTTTTTGGTCTCTAAAGTATTGTCCTCTTTGTGCTGACACCCATCTTTCTGGTGAACCATACATTACTGGTACAGAAATGTTTTCTTCAAAATCTACTACTCTTGGTCTTATAACTTCATCAAAATAATACTTAATAGCATCATCTATATCATATAGACCAATTTTTATATCACCAACTTTGTCGTTCTTTCTTGTTCTTGTATCACCACGATTTTTTTCTTTTGATGGTGGTTTTTGTGCACCTGGTAATGCTCTATCTATAACAAGTTCTGACGATAGTCCTCGTTGAGTTTTTGGTAATGGTTTTTCTGGCATTATATGTTCCTCATATCAGATACTTGAGTCTTTCCCGTTCTAACTCTTTCTATTTGTAATTTTGAACGCCTTGACATATGTGTTGATACGGTTATAGTTAGACTATTCTCTGTTTGTCCATACACTAATTGATTTTCTACAACACCATTAACTTCCCAATACGAGTCATTCCAAGATATGATGTCTCCAACTTCCATAAATAAATCTACTGCTTTTATTGTTTTTCTTAAAAAGTTAAATGTAGCTGCTTGATTTAATTCAGCACCTGGATATTCACCAGTATCATATGATTGGTCTTCTTGTTCAATTAATGCGGCTACTCGCAAACCTTGATAGTAAACTTTACTTCGTGCTTCACCATAAAGATTTACTTCAGACTCATATAGATTATATTTGTAAACATCTATTTCTGTGTTTACAACTTCTCCAACAAGTTCTTCGTTAATACTTTCTATTAATTTAAAGTCTCTTGACCTATAAAATAAACCCATGAGTTATCCTACATATATTTTTAATGGTGCTCCAGAAAGTACAGAAAGCATATTTTCATTTTCTTCTCTTTGTGCTTCAAGTTGCAATCTACGACTACTCTGTTCTAAATTCTCTCTAAGTTGTGTGACTAACTCTTCTTTCTCTTGCTGTGCTTGAGAAACAAGTTCTCCACCATTTAGAGTAACTTCAGAACCAGGTACTGGAACACTTGAATACTTACTTCTTATAAACCCTAATAATTCTCGTGATAATGCCAGGGTATATTTTCTAATCCATTGTTTACCAACATCATTAATATAAGAATATGTAAAATTATTATAAGGTATATTTGAATAATTAGTTACTGTGCCAGTGTTATTGGTAACAACTGCGTTTCTGTCTGCTTTCTCAATATACTGAAAGTGAATTTTTGTCGGTGATACTCCATTACCACTATCTGCTGGTATTGGGAATATTCTTAATTTATTATTAATCAACTCAAATGAATATGATGACTTTCTTATTTGGTCACTAAACTCTATTGCTTGTAATCGTAATATATCAGCATATATTGGCATTAACATAAAACTAACACCAGGAGAATAGTTTCCCCATCCAAATGAATCTATCATCGCATTCATTCCCATTCCAGTTCCTACGAATGGGTCAAAGTATCTTTGTATAGCAGGTGGTGCTTCATGAAATACTCTTTTTATCTCAATTGCTGCTCCACTTGCAGATGGAGTTGCCCATAATGCATCTAAATCATAATCTTGTTGATTTGCTACAACATCAATTGAACCACTATGCCAAGTAACATTTCCACCACTACCTGCTTCTGCTCCATAGTTTTCTGCTATTGTTATTGCTCTTGCAAGTGGATTTGGGTTTATCTCAACATTGGTCATATCACTACCAGTTGGTGCTCCCTTTACATTTAATAAATTTTCTCTGATTTGAAATTGGTTAACTTGTGCACTGTATTCACTAACCGATTCTTCAAAACAAGCATAAAATTGTGAATCTTGTAATTCAACATCGGTTATAGGGTAACCAAGTCTTTTTGCGCACCAATTTGCTAAGTTTGGCCCGTCTGATTGAAAAGACGAGTCTGTATCATATTGACCAAAAGGTGTTGACCCACTAATTACTGACCCACTTCCTGGCCATATAGGTATATCTGCCATAAATTTACTCCAAAGATATAATGTTTCTTATAGATAAATATCAAGTAAACTAAAAATTAGACTTATAGGTTAAAAAAAAAGGGGGAAGTAAACAACTTCCCCCTATTTTTATTGGTTTAGATTAAACCGCGATTTAGACTAAGTCCAAATGTGCAACATTAATCTTACCATAGAACTCAGGTCTAACCATCTTCTTCGCGTAACGAGTCATTACACCTTTTCTTGGTGTAAAGTTCGTTGGGTCATAGACCAACGGAGTCATGATGAGAGGTACATATGGAGCATAAACTGCACCAGTTTCAAGGAACTGAGAACCACGATAACCCATGAGAATTACATTCTCGGTCATGTAAGGATTCTTGTAAACCGTGAATCGGTTGTTTAACGCACCCATTTTCTGTACACCCATTGCGAAAGAACTTTGGTCACCATCAGTATCTGCTGCATATCCAGGAATACTTTCCAAGATTGTAGCAACTGTTGGTGATGTTACCAAGAAGTTCGCTCCACCACGAAGTGTTTTACGATGTATTTCGTTAGAGACTTTCTGAATCTTAATGCCTAATGTTTGATACCAAGCATTCTTAGTATATGCATTAGATGCACCAGAGATTTCAGTAAATCTGTCTTCACCAGTACCTGCTCCATCATCGTCAAAACCAACTTTAGCTGACCACTTTGCAGTTGTTACTGCATTTTCAATTAACATATCAAGGATTTCCAAATCAATTTCCATTGAAATGTATTCACTTAACATAGAAGTCAATTCTGCTTCTGCGTCAATTGAGTGATAAGCGTTAAGGTCTTGAGCGAATTCAGGAGTCCATGATGCTTTCAATTTACGAGTCTTTGCGACAATTGTCTCAGACCTTAATTGAACATCAATTTCAGGAATGTCAAGGCTAACTGCTGAACCAGATGAAGAGGTATCTTCAAAATCACCTCTTGTGATATCAGTAGGTTGCTTCTGATATTTAACTACAATGTTTTCTACGTCATCAGTTCCTGCTACGATGAACTTAATCACACCTGCAGTTGATATAGTAGTAAACTCTGGGTAATAAGCAGTAATATTAGAACCACTTATTGAGAACCCTCTAACACCTTCAGCGTCAACATTAGTAATTGAGTTAGAACCAGTAGTTACTGATACTGAACGTAAATCACCATCATTGATAGATGCTGACATATCTGCATTAAAGTTAACTTCAGAAAAGAGAACAGATGCTGATGTAGGTGCTGCTATTACAGATGAGGCTGCTTCGTTTATAGAATAAGCGAATTTACCACTTCCGTATAAACCACCAGATGGGTTACCAGATGTATTAGTTTGACCGTGAACTGTGCCACTGCCGTCTTGGGAGATGCCACTTACGACATCAAAGCCAGGTTGAGATGTTCCATACTTGAAGTCAAGAAAGAATACAAGACCAGAAGGAAGATTCATAGGTTGAACAGAAACGAAGTCTTTCGCTGCGATTTCTGCAAAAACTCTACGAACCAAAGGAAGTGCAACACCACTCCACTCTTCCGAGTTGGATGCTGTACCAGTCCTGCTGGATTCTTGTACTAATTGCTTAGCCTGGTTTTCAAGAAGTATTGACATGGAATTTTTATCATATCCATCAAGTCCTTCTAAAAGACCAGTTTGTTCCCATTTATGGGATAACTTCTGAGCATCAGCCTGGAGTGATTTATGCTGAGAACCTGCGTCCCCAACTAAACCTGTTAATGTATCAAGATTTTTCATGATATTTTATCTCCGAATTTAGGATTATTTAATTAATCCTGCTAATTGTTTGAATCTATCTGCAACATCATTTGATTCCTCAACAATTTCTTGTTTAGGTTTCGTAGATGCAACAGCCTTACTTGCAACACTTTCATTCACAGAACGCTTACGAACATTTCGTACTCCGTCAAATGACTCTGCTAAAGTTGTGAAAACTAACTTAACTTCACGAAGATTAGCTGCTCTATCAAATGTCTCAACAACTTTCAATTTCTGATTGTCATTAAGGTTATGATTTCTGAACAACTTATTTGTGTAAAGAAGTTTAGCATTCAGAAGATTGACTTCATTTAGCTTCTCACGAAGATATTTGATTACATCACGATGTTCTTTAAGGTCGTTTTTAACTTCCTCAAGTTCATTGTTTTCTTCAACTTCTTCTTCTTCTTTTTCTTCTTCATCAAGCCCTTCAATTTCACGAATGATAGAATCAAGGTCAAGTTCAACATGGTCTTTCAAGTCATCAACTTTAGTATCTTCACCTTCAGCACCAGGTGCTTTAGATGATTTTTCAGTTTCTGCTTTCTCGTAGTCATCGCCATCAGCCATGTCTACTTTGTTGTCACCTTTACCTATATCAGAAGAATCAGATTGTTCATCCATTTCTTCTTTATCTTCATCGGCGTCTTCAGATTCTTCCATTTCTCTTTCCCCTTCGTCTTCATCATCACCAGCTTCTTCTTCAAGTTCTCTGATAATTGCTTCAAGGTCAAGGTCATCGTCTTCATCTTCGCCTTCTTCTTCGCGCATTTCGTCTTCTTCTTCACCTTCTTCTTCTCTCATTCCCTCTTCTTCTGCTTCGTCTTCATCATGGTCTTCGCCATGTTCTTCATCTGCAGCGTCATCGGCTGGTTCCATTTCTTCTTCAGCAGCATCTGCATCCATTGCTGGTGCTTCTTCTGCTTCTTCGTCATCGGCATTATCCATTTCCATGTCTTCTAACTCATCATCTTCTTCACGAAGTTTCTGAGACAACATAGATTGAAGAGTAGGTGTAAAAGCTTCAGTTAATGCTAACTTAGCATTTTCTAAAGCAGTCTCACGAACGGTTTTAGCGTCTGCGATAGCGTCTTTTAAGAGACTATCCATATTATTTCTCCATATATTATTATTGGAATTTATACTTATTAAAAGTACAATAGAATTACTTAAGGTCTCACACTATATGATGTACGAATGTACAATAGTGTATTCATATGTATATAAATATACACAAAGTTAAAAAACCTTACAGGTTTATTTCATTTCTTGTAATCTTTTTCGTTCTCTGACTTTCGCCATCTTCTTTTCTAACCTTTTTTTAACAGATGGTTTAGTGTAATATTGTCTTTCTGACAACTCCATTAGTTTTTTAGAATCTTTTATCATTTTTTTGAATCGTTTTAATGCTAATTCTACATTATTATCAATAACTTTTACTGCGTCTCCACCAATTGCCCAGTCAGATTTTTTTTGCTTCTTTTTTCTCATTCTATAACCTTTAGTTTATAATTTAATTATATTAATTTGGAACATCCCCGTTTGTATCTTCGTCATCATGTGGATTATCTTTTACATATCCATCTACATTTGTACCATCATAGTCATCTGTCGCTTCCTTTATTTCGTAGTATCTACCAAGTACTTGACCTATGTCTTCATATGCACCTTCAAGTCTTTGTTGTAACTTAGACATTTCTTTTGCAGACTCAATAAAAGTACCCTTTGCTTCTTTAAGGGAACCTATGTTTCTTTTTACGGTAACTTCATCAAACCAATCTTCTGTTTCGTTTAGTGTAAATACTTCTGCTAAACCACATACACGATTGATTGTTTCACTTATTTCTTTTAAGTCTTTTCCAGACTTATAAATACTTTGTCCAAGTGAACCAAAGTTGTTAACCATCTCAATGAACTCATTACGATGTTCTTTATATTGTTGAGATTTTTTTTCGTTTAATAATTCTTTTAATTTAATCATAGTGTTTCTCCTTAGATATAAATATCTACTTCCTTAATTTTTTGTTAGGCATATATCGTCTAAATCCTTTACGAACTTTTCTCCATAACATCTTCATAAAAGGTCTTTCACCTTCATGTGTTCTGTTCCATTCACCAGTTTCAATTCCTCGTATAATATCTAAAGCATCATATTTTTTACTTTTTACTCCATCCATCATAATTTTTATCACTTGTTGTGATGCTTTTCCTAATACCAATGACATCTTTTTAATATCAAAATCTAAATGTTGTTTAGCCTCTGGGTTACTGAACTTAGCAGGAACTACATCAAAGTCTTCGTTTACAGAATCACTTGGATTTAATAAGTAATCACGAGATTTATTCAAGTAATCTGCTGATAATGTAATCTTATCCATCCACCAACTTGGTAAAGAGTCTTCTGCATCCATATCTTTAAGTTTAGAATATAAATCCTTTAAATCTTCTGCAGAAGTTTTCACTTTTCTTAGTGCAGATGCGACATCAGTATGTCCATCTTCAATTATTATTTCGTCAAATTTACTCATTATTTATATATTTTTTCTAAACCAATTTTAAATTCTATAAGATGTCTCTTGTAAAGTTTCATTAACTCTATTGCCATCTTCTTTTCACCTTTACTATTAAGAGCCTTGATTTTCTTTTTGATTTCATCTTCATATTTTTTATGTTGACGAGATAACCAACCTAAATGTTGTTCTTTTCCTAACTTATCAAGTTCTTCATTCACTTCAAGTTCTTCAAACATCAATTTTTTGTAAGATGAATTGGACATTACATTCCTCTTTTAACTCTTTGTATCAATTGCATAAGTTCTTTTGGGTCAATACCAAGTGCATCAACAACACCTGCTAACACTTGTGCTTGTTTCATACGATTTAATCCTGCTCCTTTTAAGGAATCGGTAAACTTTTCCATGTATCTTTTAACTTCTGCGGGTAGTGGTGCTGCTTCTTCAATAGGTTCACCATATTTTTCACCTGGAGAGGTTAAAAATTTATCTTGATATTCTTTTGTAATATCCCCTAATCTCAAAATATTGTTATCTTCATCTCTGAATCTAATCTCATGTAATAATTCTTTTAGTTTTTTCATCTCATTTTCCTATATTTTTTTTCCATATCTTTGTCACCACTTATATAAGTATCAAACATATCTTTTAAGTCATTTGCCTTTGGTTTATTTCTATACTTAGATTTTACCATGTACTTTAAAAACTTATCTTTGTCAACTAATTTTAATAATTTATCTTCATCGTAATATAAGTTTTCATCCAACCCATCAAAATCTTGATAAACACCTCTACCTTTTAATTTAAGTTTTAATTTCGTAGGTTTGTCGGTTGCTGACAAAGAAGATAATATTTCTGCTTTCTTTTTTGGACTCGCACTTCTGTATGTCTTGGTGACATAATCATAATTCCTAATCATCATTTCTCTGGAATCTTTTTTAGAGTTACCATACTTTCTAAGAAGTTTGTAAACCTTTTTCATATCGTCTCTATTTCGTGTCCCTTTATGTTTACTAATCTTTTTGGACATTCTATCACCGAGTCCCTCGTTTAAAAGTGATTTCTTTATCTCTTCCTTTATAATTTTTTTGAGTATGTCTATTTCGCCCATGCGTTCTTTCTCCGATATAGGTCATAAAAAACTGCTGCTAACTCAAATCGTATGATTTGTCTTAACATTGCTAAATCACCATCTGTAATTTCTTCATTAATCATCGTAAGTGACTTCATATTTTTCACATACTTGACTTCTTCTTTGACAATCTGTCTTAATTTTTCAACTTTAATTTTCATATAGTGGTAATACCCTAAATATGTGTCCAGTTGTGTACACAAAATGTTTTCTTAAGTCACTTTTAAATCTTGCTGATAACATCCCTACTCTATGATGTATTTCATTTAGTCTTTTTATCATCCCTTTTAGATTATCTTTATCAATTTTATTGCTTTCAATAGCGTTTTTTTCAATCTCAAAGAAACTATCTTGTATTTTTACTAATTGCATCAGTATATCTTTACTCTCTGATGTCATTCTTGCTTTCTTTAAGATGTTTACTGCTTTAACTGCACTTGGACAAACATCATAATGTTTAGTATGATAACCAAATAGTTCAACTTGCTCTTCATCATCTCCAACAATATCAGAATCATCTTGTTCTTCTATTGGTTTAAAGACACGATGATATGGATTTGAATATAATTTTCCCATTTCAACTTTTGTTTTATCGGGAATTAAATCCATTAACTTATCCATCTTAACGCTCAGTAAGAATTTCTGTTATAATACGATTTATATTTGAGATTGGGTCGTTTTTAGTTGAACCAACACCCTCATTCATTGGTCTTAAAAATGCACCATGTGTAGACGGGTTAGATACGAAGTCAAATGCAATCAATTCAAAGTCATCTTGTACTTCATTTACATCACCTTTTTCTTTTACACTACCAAGACCACGAGAACTTATTCCTAATTTTATTCCAGATTTAAAAAGTTCTTTTAAAATGTTTCCAGATGGAGTTGAAAGTACTTCAACTTCTCCAACTAAGTCATCCCCATCCCAATCCATACCTAAAACATTGTGAGATACATTCTGTAGGTTTACTACTGAAGAATCTGGGTGGTCTAATTCACCTAATGCTCTACTTTCTTTTATAAAAGAATCCATATATTTTTTTGACTCTCTCATCAAAATTTCTTTTGGATAAATACGACCATTTTGGTTTTTTGCTTCTGCTCTTTGAAGCACACCTTTTACAATGAGTTTACCATTGTTATTCGCCATAGATTCATTAATCATTTCTGGTGAAATTTGGAATGGTATAAAGTCAACTAATAAATTTTTATTCATGTTATGCTCCAAACTTTTTATAATTTTTTTTGTCCCTTTTTGCTTTAGTATATCCGTACACTTTTTCTGCGTGTTTTATCTTTTTCTTATCATCTTCTTTCTTGTTCTTTGAAAATGCATAAGGTGTTTTGGGAGGCCCTTCTCCACCATCAAGATTAGCAGTAACATTTGCTTCTTTTAAATTTCGTTTAACGAGTTCTTTTACTATGTATTTTAACTTATCCATTATAAGTTTTTTAGTTCTTTTACTAATTCATAGTGTCTAAGAAGACTTGCCACTTGTTTATCTCTAACCATAGATTTTGTCTGTGTTTTGGTTGGGATTTGCTTGATGACTTCTTTTAATTTTATAATAGTAACATCATCATCTACTTTACTTATTAGCTTACTCATATCTTTTTTAATAGAAGAAAATTCTCCGTACACATATTCGGACAAGGAATTGGTATTAGTCACATTATAAATGTATGTACTGAGTAATTTTCTTTGTTTATCATCAAGAGACGAATATTTATCGTTAAATTTTTCTAATAAATTTTTAATAGTTAGATAACGAACATCTTTATCTTGTTTTTCAACCAACTTTTTAATTTCACTATCTCTATTCTTCTTTGTTTTTCCAGAAGTTAAATGTTCTATCACCGTAAACCTTGAATCAACTACCTCACTTGGGTCTACATTTTTACTATTTCTATAGTATTCCATTAATTTATAGATACTTGCTTGAACCTTATAATTGGTAATTCTACCAGAAGAGAAATCTTTTAAGTCATATGAACCCATAACTTCTTTTATAAGATTATATTTCTCTTGTTTTACAAGTTTTTCATTTACAGAACCTACTTGTTCTAATACCAAATCAATTAATTTATCTGCCTTTCTTTCATCATTGTACTTTTGGTTTAAAAAGCATTGATAAATTTGATATTCTTTAAAAAGTTCGGTTCCCTTTTTAAAATATTTTTTAAGAATCTTCACTGCGTGTGAATTTTTATTATTTAATGAGTCCGCAACAATCTGTCTTGTTAACAACTCAAATATGAGGCCTGTGTTTTTGACCTTTGAATGTCGTTTATAATTCATACCAATTCCATATCCTACAAGTTTTTAGGTTAATTCATATATAAATATAAAGTTACTTTAATTTCATGTCTTTATCTGACAAAATAACTTTATCTTCGTTCATTAAATCGTATTCTTTATCACTTTTCTTTGTCATTTGTTCTTTATTTGTTTTTTCAATTAGTATTTTTTTATTATTTGGAAATGAATCTATTATAGTATTAATTATAGTATTTTTATTTTCTTTTGCTAATGGTGTATTTCCCTTATATTTGTGTTTAATTGATGTATCAATATCAAAAGTTTTATCTAATGCTTTCTTTCCAATGGGGTCTCTACCTCTTGGATGTTTATCAGTAGAATATTTTGTTCCTTCTTTTGGTCTTCCACCACCTGGCCATCCACCTTCTGGCATTTCACTATCACCTTTTTGATGCATTGTTGCTAAATCATGTGGTGTTCCAAAAGATTCTTTAGTAACGGCAGGGTCATTACCCTCTGTTTCTATTTGTTCTTTTCTAAAGTTTTGTTTAATATCATCTATAACAGATGCTCTTTCATTATCTACTTGGTCTTTAGTCATATTAAATATGTTTTTATATATCCAGTCTTCAGAAATTAACTTTGTTTGTTTCATTGATTCTGCTAAGTTTATCTTTTCACTCCAAAGTGCTACTTTCTCTTGTTCATATACAATACTTGGATTAGTCAAATTCAATTCAAACCCTACCAAGTCTTCTTTATCAAAACCTTGTGTATATAAATGGACAATTGCAATCTTAGTTAATTCAGATAAAACAATTCTTTGTATTCTTTCTATAGTTCTTGCGAAACGAACATCTTCTTGTGCTAATGTTGCTTTACCTTCAATACCTTCATC
>Ga0209630_10004712_pt1 | contig 11861 bp, 13 predicted proteins | sample COG_01_FD_184745 | JGI IMG/M metagenome (GOLD analysis project Ga0209630, IMG submission 184745) | Pelagic Microbial community sample from North Sea - COGITO 998_met_01 (SPAdes) (version 2) | ecosystem: Environmental > Aquatic > Marine > Neritic zone/Coastal water | place: Helgoland, sampling... | reverse complement strand
TTAACCTTAAAGAATAAAACAAAAAAAGATATTAAATCTCAAAGTAAGACAATTGATGGTGAGGTTATAGATAATAATAAAGATGAGTTATAAAATTATAGGAAAGTACATCAAGGAATTAAATTTCAACATTCCAAATCCCAAAACATTTTTTTTATTGTCTAAAGATATAACGAATTATAAGATAAATATTGATATAAAAAGCTCTCAAGCCAAACTGAATATTATAGAGGTTTTAACGAGCTTAAGTCTCACTCCAACAAAAGATAATTTTGAAGCCATTAATACAAAAATTATTTATTCAACAATAGTTGATCTAGAAAACAACCAGCTATCCAAAGATGAAATGAAGAAAATCATACTTATAGAAGTTCCTACTAAAATTTATCCTGAATTAAGAAAAATATTTGTTTTTTTATTTGAAAACTCTGGATTTAAAGATGTAAAAATTAGTGAAACTGTTAATTTTGAAGATCTTTATAAAATGAGGAAAGTTCAATAAAAATTTTTCTTCAAGTCGGATTTGATAAATTCTTTATGTTTTTTTAATTCCGCTTCTGAAATTTTAATAATTTTTTTACTATAGTCTTTAGCTTTGCTTATATTTTGTTCGACAGGATCGTTTGAGAGATTAAATTTAGGTTCTCTTGCATCTAACAAATTTATGTAAACTTCTCTTAAAAGCTCACAGTCCAGCAGAGCATTGTGTTTAGTTCTACGAGAGAGATCAATATTGAATCTTTTGCAAAGTGCATCTAACGAATTTGATGTGCCGGGGAATTTATTTCTAGCAACTTCTAAAGAGTCTATTATTAACTTTCTATTAATTTTTTCTTTTTGAATAAATCCCAATTCTCCATCTAAGAAGCCAAGATCGAACGAAGCATTGTGTATAATAATTTTTTTGTCTTTAATAAAACTTAAAAATTCATCTGCAATTTTATCGAATGTTTCTTTATTTTTCAAAAAATCTTCAGAGAAACCATGTACTTTGTAAGCCTCTTCAGGCATGCTTCTTTTAGGGTTAATTAGTTTGTGAAAAACTTTACCAGTCACAATTAAATCTTTAGTTTCGATACAAGCAATCTCGACAATCTTATGGCCATCTCTGAAAGATAAACCTGTTGTTTCAGTGTCTAAGAAAACTTCATTCATATTTACTAATTATATCTAATAACTTTTTTTTTAAAATCTTTAAATTTTTTTCATTAACAACTACGTGGTCACAAAATTTAGTTTTTTTATTATCATTTAGTTGTTTTTTATCTAGTAGGTTAAAAAGTTTTTGGTCTCCATTTTTTGATTTGAATCTTTTAAGTCTTAGTTTTCTTTTTGCTTTTACAAAAATAATAATATTAAAATATTTCATTAGATTGCTTTCGATAAGCAAAGGTATTTCATAAAAAAGAATCTTCCTATTTTTATTCTTGTTAGTGAATTTTATCATTTTAATTCTTACCTGAGGATGAATAATTTTTTCTAATTTTTTAATATTTTTTTTATTATCTAAGATTATTTTTTTTATATTCTTTTTAATGAAATTATTGTTTTTAATATTAAATTTTTTTCTTAATAATTTTATAAAATTTTTATTTTTATAAATCTGTTTAACAGCTTTATCGGCGCTAAATAATGGACCCCGCCTATATGATAAAATTTGACTAGCTGTTGTTTTCCCTGACGCTAGAGAGCCTGTAATGCCTATTTTAATCATTTAAGACTTGAGTTTAATAGTTCTATTAAGCCATCATCAATTTCAGGATTAATCTTATTCCAAAGGTAAAAGGACTTTTGTCCTTGATAAATGAACATATCAAGACCGTTAAAAACTTTTTTTCCCTCTTTTTTTAAATGCTTATAAGTTTTTGTCTCTAATGGATTATAAATTGTGTCTATGTAAATAACTTCATTTTTTGTTTTAGAAAAATTAAAATTAAAATCATTTCCATTTTTTAATCCAAGACTTGTAGCGTTGATAATAATATCAAAATTTTTTATTTCTGCCTCTAAGTTGTCCCAAGGTAAGATTATTATATTATTAAATTTTTTTTTTAAAAAAATACATTTCTCATTAGTTCTATTTGTTATTGAGATATTTTTTACACCTGACTTTTGAAGTGATAAAATAACGGATGGAGAAACACCACCAGCACCAATTATTAAAGTTTTTTTATTAAAACCACTATCAATCTCTTTAAGATAAGCTGCCTGTAATCCAAATACATCGGTATTTTCTCCAATGATAGTCTCGTCTGCATCTAAAAGTACAGTATTAACAGAGCCCGTTTGTTCAGCATCATTAATTATTTTATCAACGTGGTTTATAATTTTTTGTTTGAAAGGTAAGGTAACATTTATACCGGTAAGTGATCGGTTTTTAATTTTGCTCATGATTTGAGTTAAATCTTTATCTTTTGCTTCTATTATAGAGTAGTCAGCATCTAAACCATACTTATCAAACCAATAATTATGTAAGACTGGTGATAAAGAGTGCTTTATAGGATTTCCAATTATTCCAAAAAATTTTTTCATTTTCTAAATTGTTCTATATAACTTATGATTTCTTTTACAGGCAATCCCATAATTGAGTCTTTATCCCCTTTAATATATTCAAAAAGTTGCAGTCCATCCGCTTCAATTTGATATACTCCATATGCTAGTAGAGTTTTTGTTTCTATTTTACTCAAATATTCTATTAATTCTTCATCTTTTAAATTCTTCATCTTGAGCTCGGAGGAGTCTGTGTGGTTCCATATCATTGCTCCATTTTTAGAAATACAAACTGAGCTTATTAAATAATGTTTTGAATTATTAAGTTTTTTTAATATTTTAAATGCTTCTTCTCTAGAATTGGGCTTATTGATTAGTTCTTCGTTAAGAGATATCACACTATCCGCTCCGAGCACCAATCTATCAGGTTGTTTGTTGCTAACTTTTATAGATTTTATTTCTGCAAGATTTTTAGATATAGTTAATGGATTAGCGCCTTCGGCTAGCAGAGATTGTTTAATTTCGTCTTCGTCTACATTTGATATAATAACTTCATTATCGATATTATGTTTGTCAAGAATTTGTTTTCTTACTCCACTTTTGGAAGCTAAAATTATTTTCATTTTTTTTTCCTTATTTCTATAATTTTTAATATCGATGCAGCAGTTTCTTCAACAGATCTTCTGGTAACATCAATAATTGGCCAGCTATTTTTTTTAAATAATTTCTTGGAGTCTTCTACCTCTTTTTTAATGGTCTCCAAATCAGTATACTCTTTTAAAGTATGGTCTTGCATAATTGCTACGCGGTTTCGCCGTATATCTGATAATCTTTCTGGGTCTGCAATTAAGCCAACAATACATGAAGTATTATTAGAATATAAATCTTCTGGAATTTTTTGATCTAGTACTAAAGGAATATTTACGGTTCTATATCCTCGGTTCGCTAAATAAATTGATGTAGGAGTTTTGCTAGTTCTGCTTACACCCAGAAGAACAACATCAGCATCATTTATGTCATCAATTTTTTTTCCGTCGTCATGTGACATGGTAAACTGGATTGCCTCTATTCTTTTATAATAATCTTCATCCAAAACGTGCTGTGCACTAGGTTTGTGAATGGCTTTTTGGTTAAGAAGTTTTGAAAAGTTTAAAATTAAATTTCCCAGAACTCCAAAACATGGGACTGAAAAATTTTCACTTTGTTTAGAAAGGTATTTGGCTAATTTTGTCTCTACAATCGTATATAAGATAATTGAATTTTCAATTTCGTTACATTCTTTGATTATTTTATCTATTTGTAGTTCTGTTCTAATAAAAGCAAATTCTTTTTTTTCGTAGTCAAAATTTGCGAATTGGGACTTTAGAGATAAAAAAATTCTATCTAGGGTTTCACCTGTAGAGTCAGACACAAGATATACATTGTATTTTTGGTTCATATCTTTGTTAATAAAATATTAATGAGCACATGTTTTACAATTTTACCCTAGTTACAAAAAAATAATTAACATTAGTTAACATTATTTAAACAAGTTACTAGCTGTTGATAATAATGTTTTTTTGATGTTTATAAAATGAATAAAAACTAAAAATTAAGGAAAACCAATTAAAGTTATTAAGTTACGCATGTATAATTATTGTAAAAATGGTTATATAACTAATTAACATAGCCTATAGCACCAACTATACTTAAAAACTTATATTATTTAATGAGTAAACTTAAAGAAATCTTAATAAATAAAAAAATTTGTAAATCCGTTTGGTTTATGAGACAAGCAGGTCGATACTTACCTGAATTTAGAAAAATTAGGTTACAAAATAAAAATTTTATAAATCTTTGTTTAAATAGTGAATTAAGTTCAGAAATAACATTACAACCTATTAAAAGATTTAATCTCGATTCAGCAATCATATTTTCAGATATTTTAATGGTTCCTTACGCATTAGGTCAAAAAGTTGAATTTATTAAGGACATGGGTCCAAAATTAGAGCAATTTAATTTTAAATTTTTCACAGAAAATAACAAAAAATATTTTACTCAAAAATTACAACCGGTATACGAAGCGATTCGTCAAACTAGAAATAAATTAGACAAAGAAAAATCATTGATTGCTTTTGTTGGTGCTCCTTGGACTTTATTAATTTATATGTTGGGTTTAAAATTAGATAAAAAAAAAATTGATTACCAAAAAATTACATCTAAAAAAGATGAAATAAGTTCAATATTAAATAAATTAAATGAGTATCTTTCTATACATATTGAAAATCAAATAAATGCTGGAGCTGATGTAATTCAGATATTTGACTCCTGGGCTGGGTTGATCAAGCCAGAAGACTTTGTTAATTATTGTATCGAGCCTAATTTTAAACTTGTTAAATTTTGTAAAGAAAAAAGCATCCCAGTCATATGCTTTCCTAAAGGAATAGGTGAAAATTATAAAAAATTTAATGAAATTGTAAGGCCAGATGGACTGAATATAGATTATGACGTTAATCCTACTTGGGCGAAAAAAAATTTAAAAAACGTTGTAATTCAAGGCGGTTTAGATCCTAAGATTTTATTAAATTCAGAAGAGGAAATGATGATAAATACTAAAAAGTATTTAGACATTTTCAATGATACACCTTATGTGTTTAACCTTGGTCACGGTTTGCTTCCTTCAACAGATCCAGATAAAGTTGAAAAATTAATAAAATTTTATAGGAATTACAAATAATGAAAAGCAATCATCCAGAAGTAAAATTTGGAAAAACTGGCGTTTTATTAATTAATCTTGGCACACCCGACTCAACAAACTGGTGGGATATTAGAAAATATTTAAAAGAATTTTTATCTGATCAAAGGGTTATAGAAGTTAACCCAATACTTTGGCAAATTATTTTAAATTTATTTATACTTACTTTCAGACCATCTAAAACCGCTCATGCATATAAAAAAATTTGGAGAAAAGAGAGTAATGAGTCCCCATTATTATATTTTACAAGAAGTCAGGCTCAAAAACTTAAAAGCAAAATAGGAAATGAAAAGATAATTGTAGACTTTGCTATGAGATATGGAAACCCAAGCATTAAATCTAAACTTAATTTATTAAAAGAGATAGGATGTGAGAATATAATTATTTTACCATTATATCCCCAATATGCAGCTGCGACTACAGCAACAGTTTGCGATGAAGTTTATCGATCGCTAATGAAAATGAGATGGCAACCCAGTCTACAAGTGATACCCCACTACGAGTCAGATCCAGTTTATATTAATGCACTGGTAAAAAGCATAGAAAAAAAAGTTCAATCTATTAACTGGAAACCAGACTTAATAATTTCTTCTTACCATGGAATACCCAAAAACTATTTTGACAAAGGTGACCCCTATCATTGTTACTGTCACAAGACGACCAGACTCATCAAAGAGAAATATTCATCTATAAAGATTGAAACTACTTTTCAATCGAGATTCGGGCCTCAAGAATGGTTAACGCCTTATACAGATAAAACACTAGAGAGTTTGCCTGACAAAGGTGTAAAAAATTTATTAGTTATTTGTCCTGGCTTTGCATCAGATTGTGTAGAAACACTAGAAGAAATTGACATCCAAGGCAGAGAAAGTTTTTTAAGAAATGGTGGAGAAAATTTTGATTTAATTCCATGTCTTAATGATAATTCCGATCACATTGATTTGTTTAAAAATCTTGTAAAAAAATATATTTAAAATGAATTTTTATCTTCTATTCAAGTCTTTACATTTAATCGCCACAATATCTTGGATGGCCGGCTTATTATATTTACCTAGAATATTTGTTTATCATTCAGAAGCATCTCATGAATCACAAAAGCAAGTTTTCAAGACAATGGAAAGAAAGCTTTATAATTATATTATGATGCCAGCAATGGTGTTATCTTGGTTATTTGGAGTTTTATTAATTCATAGTTTGGGGTTTAATATTTTTCTAGAGCTATGGATGCAAATAAAAATTATTTCTGTTTCGATTTTAACTTATTATCATTTTAAACTTGGAAGATATCTCCAAGACTTTGCGATAGGTAATAATAGTAAATCGTCAAAATTCTATAGAATTATTAATGAAGTACCCACAATTATACTTATTGTTGTTGTGTTTATTGTAGTTTTCAAGCCCTTAATATAGGACTTGAATTTTCCTAAAAAAAACCTATTATTTTAATGCTTACCTATTAATCAATACAATTTCATGAACTTACAAGAATTAAAGAAAAAAAACCCTGCAGAACTTATTAATGAAGCTGAAAAACTTGGTATTGAAAATCCAAGTACTTTAAGAAAACAAGAAATACTTTTTGCTATACTTAAAAAACTAGCTGAAAAAAATGAGCAGATAACAGCAACGGGTGTGCTAGAAGTGCTACAAGATGGTTTTGGTTTTCTTAGAGCAATCGAGTCAAACTACTTGCCAGGACCAGACGATATTTATGTAAGCCCAAGTCAAATTAGAAGATTTGGTTTAAGAACAGGAGACTCAGTCGAAGGAGAAATTAGAGGACCAAAAGATGCGGAAAGATATTTTGCTCTTCTAAAAGTAAATAAAATAAATTTTGATGAGCCAGAAAAGGGAAAAAATAAAATAGCATTTGATAACTTAACTCCACTTTATCCAGATGAAAGAATCAAATTAGAGGTTGAGACAACTAAGGTTGAAAAAAAACCAGATAATACTGCAAGATTAATTGATTTAGTTAGTCCAATAGGAAAAGGTCAGAGGTCCCTTATTGTGTCACCACCTAGAGCGGGAAAGACCATCATCCTTCAAAACATTGCTCAGTCGATTACAGCAAATCATCCTGAATGTTACTTAATGGTCTTATTAATTGATGAAAGACCAGAAGAAGTTACAGACATGCAAAGATCTGTAAAAGGAGAGGTGGTCGCTTCAACATTTGATGAACCAGCTTCGAGGCACGTAGCTGTTGCGGAAATGGTTATCGAAAAAGCTAAGCGTCTTGTAGAACATAAAAAAGATGTTGTTATTTTATTAGACTCAATAACAAGATTAGGAAGAGCTTATAATGCTGTAATACCGAGTTCAGGTAAAGTATTAACAGGAGGTGTTGATGCAAATGCTCTTCAAAGACCAAAAAGATTCTTTGGTGCAGCTCGAAACGTAGAAGAGGGTGGTTCTTTAACTATAATTTCAACAGCCTTAATCGATACAGGAAGTAGGATGGACGAAGTCATTTTCGAGGAATTTAAAGGAACAGGTAATTCCGAACTAATCCTTGATAGAAAGGTTGCGGATAAAAGAATTTACCCTGCATTAGACATCACAAGATCTGGCACTAGAAGAGAAGAGCTCTTATTTGAAAAAGATGATCTTTCTAAAATGAATGTTTTAAGAAGAATTATCAGTCCAATGGGGACAATGGATGGAATTGAATTTTTAATCTCAAAACTTAAAAATACTAAAAATAACGCAGACTTTTTCGACTCAATGAATAAAACAGCAAATTAATTTCACTGAACAGTTTGATTATTAAAATTTGTTTCATGTAAATAAAAACCAATTATATTATTAAGTGTACTAATTTTACTTTCTAAAGTGATTGTTTCTAAAAGCTTTTGTTTTTCCTCGTTAGTAACCGGAGCAATCATTGCTAATGTGTTTATTTTTTGTGTTGGATCCAATTTTTCAAATTCTTTCCAATTAAGCAAAAGACCATTTCTTTTAAAAAAGACTTTAGCATTTTTCATTAAATCGTTAGAGTCAGTTTGACTATTTGTGTCGTTAATATCTTCACTAAAACTATCGTAATTAACTTGAAATTCTCTGTATAATTTTTTATTAGACACTTCTTTTAAAATTTTAAATCTTGAAATTCCTGTTAAATTTATCAAAACTCTTCCGTCTTTACTTTTTTGATAATCACTAATTTTTCCAAGACACCCAATATCATAGACAGTACCATTAGCTTTTTTAGACTGAACCATTCCCATTAATTTGTCTTTGTTATAAGCATCGTTAACTAAATCAAGGTATCTTTGCTCAAATATATTTAATGGCAAGTTTGTTTTAGGAAAATATATTACCCCACTCAAAGGAAAAACTGGAATGATGTCAGGAAATTTTTTCATAAACTTACTATACAAAAAAAAACAACATCACGGTAGCGGCATTTTATAATGGTTGACCATAGATAAGAGTGTATACTATACTAACCTAATTGCGGGCATAGCTCAGTGGTAGAGCGTCTCGTTGCCAACGAGAAGGTCGAGGGTTCGAACCCCTTTGCCCGCTCCACGACATGATTTTACGTTTTACTAAACTTTACAATGTCTGATTTATCAAAAAAAAAATGTATCGCTTGTGATGGAGATATTCCTCCATTTGATACTAGTGAAATACACAAATATTTAAAAAAAATTGATGGTTGGGATGTTAAAAATAACGAAGGTAAAAGTTTTTATTTGACAAAAGACTTTAAATTTAAAAACTTTGAAGAAAGCCAAAAGTTTGCAAATAAAGTTGGCTCTATAGCTGAAGATGAAAATCACCACCCTGATATTTCTTTTGGCTGGGGCTATTGTAAAATTAAAATTTTCACTCATGCAATTAAAGGTCTCGCAGAGAGTGACTTTATTTTAGCTGCTAAGATTGATAAAATTTTATTTAGTGACTGAAGTGTCTTATACCAGTAAATAGCATTTTTACTTTTGCTTTATCAGCCGCATTAATAACTTCCTGGTCTCTAATAGAACCTCCAGGTTGAACAATAGTTTTTACACCTGCTTTTATTAGAGTTTTGATTCCATCAGTAAACGGAAAAAAAGCATCTGAAGCAGCTATAGAATTTTTAATTTTTGAAAATTGGAATTGTTTTGCTTTTTGTATGGCAATTTTACAACTATCTAGCCTGCTTGGCTGTCCAGCACCAATGCCAATTGTTGAAAAATTATTACACAGAACAATTGCGTTTGATTTGACGTGTTTACAAACATTGAAAGCAAATTGAATTTCAGCCAATTCTTTTTTGTTAGGTTTTAATTTACTTACACACTTTAATTTTTTTCTATCCAGTACAATATTATCTTTACTCTGTAATAAAAAAGAACCACTAAATGATTTAATAGATAAGATATTTTTTATTTTAAAATTAGAAATATCAATTATTCGTAAATTTTTTTTTCTTTTTAAGATTTCCAAAGACTCTTTATCAAAACCTTTAGCTAATATAACTTCTAAAAAATTTTTATTAATTTCATAAGCAATTTTCTTATTGATTTTATAATTACAAGCAATGACTCCACCAAAAGCACTTATTGGGTCTGAGGCAAATGCATTTTTAAAGGAAATTAATGGAGCTTTATTCTCAGAAACTCCACATGGATTTGCGTGTTTAATAATTACAGTTCCATAATTTGGTTTCAATGATTTTAAAATTTCTAAAGATGCAAACATATCATTGTAATTGTTATAGCTAAGTTCTTTTCCATGTAATTGCTTAAATCCCAATTTTTTATCATTATAGTCACTTACATATAAAGAACTTTGTTGGTGAGGGTTTTCCCCGTATCTTAATTTTTGTAATTTTCTTCCAAAGATTGTTTTTCTTTCAGGGAACTCAATTTTAAGTTTTTTATTAAACCAATTTGCAATCATAGAGTCGTAATAAGCAGTTAAACCAAATGCTTTTGACGACATTAATTCTCTAAATTTTAAGGTTGTCCTACCTTTGTTTTGATCTAGTTCTTTAATTAAGGATCTATAATCATTCTTATTTGTAATAATTGTTACATTATTAAAATTTTTAGCCGCAGCTCTTACCATGGTAGGTCCACCTATATCTATATTTTCAATTATATTTTTTGAATTTTTCGAGCTTAGGACAATTTTTTGAAAAGGATAAAAATTCACTATTATAAGATCAATCGCTGGAAAATTCTGTTTAGTCATTTCATTTTGATGTTTTTTATTTTTTCTGTCATGAAGAATTCCAGCATGAATTTTTGGATGGAGAGTCTTTACTCTACCATCAAGCATTTCTCTAAAACCTGTATACTTTGATAATTCTGTACACTCATACCCAAGTTCTTTAATAGAAGAATAGGTCCCCCCAGAACTTATAATTTTAATATTAAATTTTTTTAGAGTTTTGAGTATTGAAATAAGATTTCCTTTATCAGAAACAGATATCAGAGCGTTTTTTACTTTTAAATTCATTGTTAAATATTTCTTCTTATTTCCCAAATAAACGACTTATTTTTATTAACTAGATTACCAGCGATTGTTATACAAGCGCTATCTATAATTTTCTTTTCCCCTAAAAATATACTTTTTTCAATTTCTATTTTTTCATCTTTTATTGTAAATAAAAGAGACTTATTTTTAGAAATTTGGATTAAAGCCCCGTTCCCACCCATGGTTTTAACAGCTGTAAGTTTAGGGTTTATGTGAAACCTAAAACTGTATCTAACAGGATATCCATCTTTTTTTTTAAAAATATGATCAATTCCTTTTAAACAATCTGAAACTTTGTCAATATAAATCTCTCTTCTATGCGAACACCCAAAGTTTTTTTCATAACCATTGTTAGTTGAGGAACAACCTATCAAAGAATTTTCATTTTTAGTTTCTAGATCGTAAAATTTAAAACTATTTTTAATTGAATTTCCAAAAACTTTATTTATTAATTCATTTTTTTCAAATTTAGTTACTGACGTATCGTTTAAAGTTAAAGTGGATTGACATGCCGTTAGTTTACTAAGTGTTTCAGCTTTTTTAGAAATATTGACCCCAAAACCTGAATTTGAAATAATTTTAAGTCCATCTAAAAAATATTCAAAAGACAAAGGACCAGATTGATAACATTTGGATAAATTTTTTTGAGGCGGTCCCTCAATGTCCATAAACACTATATGCGCTCTATGCTTTATTTTAAATAAACCACCTATATTTTTATTTGAACTATTTTTGTGTTTAGCATTTTCAAGATATTTTTCGATTTGACTTAAATCTGTAATTGTTGAACCATTAAATAAGGGCAATTGTGCATTTGGTGTTTTAATAAAATTTAAGCAAACTAAATTCTTTTCAATTATATCCTCTAAAAATTCTGGAACATACCTTTGACTATCTTTTATTACCTCTCTACATAATATTAAATATTTTAAAAAAAAGATTAAATCATTGGGATTTCTAGACAAAGGGAATCCTTCTACATTAAAAAAATTTTTCACAAGTGTTTCTAGTTCGCCTATCCCTAATTCGTAGTTATCTTCGTATTCTTTAAAAACTAAGCCGAACAATATTATCGAAGTTAAAATTTCTAACTTTTTAGTGTAATCGTTTTCAAACCTGATATTTCTTTTTAAATGGTTTGTTTGAGCAACTATGCAGCCAAGAA
>Ga0209630_10004711_pt1 | contig 11861 bp, 14 predicted proteins | sample COG_01_FD_184745 | JGI IMG/M metagenome (GOLD analysis project Ga0209630, IMG submission 184745) | Pelagic Microbial community sample from North Sea - COGITO 998_met_01 (SPAdes) (version 2) | ecosystem: Environmental > Aquatic > Marine > Neritic zone/Coastal water | place: Helgoland, sampling... | reverse complement strand
CGGCGACGGCGGCGTGAGGCTATGGGATTGGTCCGACGTGTCCGACAGTGTCGCGCCGTGTGTCCGACATATTCGCGCGCACGACGGCGCGGAGGTCAACGACGTCGCGTTCCAGGACGGCGGCGGCGCGAGGTGGCTCGTCACCGCGTCGGACGACGGCACCGCGCGCGTGTACGACGTGGCCACCGGCGCGCGCGTCGGCGTCGCCGAGGGACACGGCGCGGAGGCGCGTTCTAGTATCGCACTGGTCCCCATACGACCGCGTTCGCGTGGTGAACGCCGTTTCTTATGGACTTTCTCTCCCGGCGTGTCTCTCCGCCCAGGGTCCCTCGCTTTCAATCCAGACACACCGCGCGCGACGCCTTTCAACTCCGCTTCTGACGCCTTTCAACTCCACCCCGACGTTCGCTCGTATGGACGATTACCCTCAGGTGTACGGCGCGCGGTTCGGGCCGGGCGCCAGCGGCGGCGCGCACGCCGACGTCATCGCGACCGCGTCGTTCGACGGCACCGTCAAACTCTGGGATACGCGCGCGCCGGGTACGAATACCGCGGGTAATGCTAGTAACGGCTCGTTCGCGTGCGTTTCTACGCTCGCGGGGCACGCGGACGACGTCGTCGGCGTCGACTTCCGCCCCGGCGGGACGTACGTCGCGTCCGGGTCAGACGACGGCACCGCGCGCGTCTGGGACCTCCGAACCGGCGCGTGCGTCGCGACGATCGACGGCGGCGGGGAGGTGAAGAGGGTGGCGTGGAGCCCCGACGGCGGCGCGATCGCGAGCGCGTGCGGCGGCGGCGTCGCGCGCGTGACGCCGTCGAGCGGCGGGACGTTCGCGGCGGCGGTCGCGTCGTCGGCGTCGGCGTCGCTGGGCGGCGGGGGACCGGGAGGAGGAGGGCACGCAGACGTCGTGTTCGACGTCGCGTGGACGCGGGACGGCGGGACCGTGATCACGGCGTCGCACGACGCGACGTGGAGGACGTGGAGCGCGTAGGCGGGGGGGCGGCGGGAGGGACCCTGGCGGCGCGAGAGGTCGGGTACGTACTGCGGCGGCGCGAGGTGTGGCGCGCGTCGAAGGAAGCGAGGCGAGGTAATAAAGGGGAGGTATTTATTTCCGCGCGATAGGCGTTTCACTTCATCCCTTTCGCGAGGAGCCCGAGCCCTTTCCCGCCGCCGCCCTTCGCTTTCTTCTTCCGGCCCTTCTTCCTCCGCCCTCCTCCTCCTCGCGTTCCGTTCTCCTCCTCCTCCTCGCCGCTCTGGGGTGCGCTCACTTTCGCGGACACCGCGCTCTTAAACGCCGCCGCCGCGTCCGCCTCGTCCGCCCCCGAGCCGCTCCTGCCGTGTTCATCCGCACTCTCGCGCGATGCGACGCGCGCCCTCGCTTTCCCCGCCGCCGCGGCCAACCCCGCGGGGGACAAGTCCTCGAACGCGTCGAACAGAAACCGCACGCCGTCGCGCTCGTGCGCCGTCAGCTCCGGGTGCCAGAACCGAACGATGAGCACGAACCTGTGGGCCGTTCCATACAAAGTGAAGTCGGGGTGGAGTTCATAGGCGTCAGATGGAGTTGAAAGGCGTCGAGGGCGGGGATTGAAAGCGGGGGACCCTGGGCGGAGAGAGACGCCGGGAAAAGTCCTTAAGGAACGGCGTTCACCACGCCAACGCGGTCGTATGGGAACCAGTGTGAGATAGAACGCGCCTGTCTCGGTCCTCCGAGTCGTTGTACGTCGAGTGGATAAAGCTCGTGTCCGCGGCCATGCCGACGCCGTCCTCCCAGTGCTTCGTCTCCTCGCCGACTTTCATCCACGACAGCGGCGGCGGCGGGCAGTCCAGACCCAGGTGCGCGGTCATTATGAAGTTGGTGAAGTCCGTGTGCGGCTTGATCCCAGTCTTGGGCGCTTGCTTCGCGAAGAACACCTCGACGCTCGGCGCGTTCGCGGCTGCGATTCGATTCAATTCAATTCAATTCAATTCGATTCGATTGGTCAGTTTGTGAGATCAGATTCGATGACGTGGCGTATCGTGTGGTGAGTATTCATTCGGAAACGAGCGACGGGCGACGATCGATCTCCTCGGCGATCTCCGCGATCTCGAGAGACGCCGGGCGAAGTCCTTAAGGAACGGCGTTCACCACGCCAACGCCGTCGTATGGGAACCAGTCGCACCTTTCACGAGCGCCGTCGTCTTCGGAAACAGCCCCACGTTCGTGGGCTCCCACTCGCACCGGTCCTGCAGCACGAGCGTGCGCCAGTCCGGGCCGTACCCTTCCGCGTCATCCCTCGCGGCCGCGACCCATATCGCGTTGCCTAACCTCTCCAGGTCCGGGTTCGCGAGTCCCTCGCGCAGCTCGTCGCGAATCGTCTCAAAGTTTTTCTCCAGCTCGACGAGCCACGGGAAATCGCCGCCTCGGACGTCCCAGTACGGCCTCGGCGTCAGCCCCGCGATGTACGACGACGCCTGCTGCAGCCCTAATCCCGGGTGGTTCACCTCGTGGACGCCGTCCGCGAGGGTGAATCGCAGGGAGTCGCGCACGCGGTCGACGGTCCTGATGCGCGTGGTGGACGGACGGACGGAGAGAGGAGGAGGGTGAGGGATCTTCCATCTGGCGAGGGTTTCGGTGGCGCGTCGGGACGAGCGCGCGCGGCGGCGGCGACCGCGGCACGGCGCGCGGGCGCGTCATCGCGACGACCGAGTCGGAGGACGCACCCTGGAGGGAACGCGCCGAGGAGCGCGGTCTCGATCTGCGTCCCGAGCGGGACTTCCTCCGTCGCCGCGGCGGCGACGACGACGGGACGCGGACGAGGGCGAGGCGGAGGCGTGCGACGCGAGACGACGACGCGTCGACGAGGCGCGGCGAGACCGGACGCCGCCGGCGCGACGCTCGTCGCGCGAGCGGCCATCGTTCGTCGTCGACGGGCGCGCGCGCGCGCGAGAAGACGACCGACCTCGGCGGTTCTTCGCCGCGGCGGGGCGCGCGCGCGTCTCTCGCCCGCGCGGAGCGTTTGGCATTACGTTTTCCCTCGAGAGCCGAATCATCAGATGCTTGAATGGCTTTCCGCGACCGCGCCGACCGCGATGAACGCGATGAACGCCGACCGACGTCGCTCCGATCAGAGACGTCGTCGTCCGCGGTCGAAACCGACCGTCGCGTCCGCGGTGGCCGATCGAGGCGGTGTCGACATGATACGTAACTTACGCGCGCGGTATCGATACACTCGTATGCGATCACAATCGTCGACGACAGGATTGGCGCGGGCGCGCGCACGTTTTGAGATCGTTCGCAGCGATCGCCAGCCCCAGCGCCAAGATTTGGAAAGATACCCCGTCGGAGACAAATCAAAATATCTGCGGTATGACAGAGGCGAACAGCAACGACCGCGGCACCGCCGCGCGCACACGCAGCCGCGCGAGACGCCGCGCGCGAGCACGTCGGGGTTCGTCGCTCCCGCGCCGCGCGTCGCATACGGTCTCATCGCGCTTCCCGCGCGCCCGGAGCGGCGCGGGGCGACGCGGGCGAGGCGCGCGCGAGCGTACGCCGGGGCGACATCGAACGAGGCGGCGGTCCGAGGGCGCGGAGTTCAACCGTTCCCGCCGGAATCTAATTCCGCGCGGGGTCTCGCCCGGGGAACGCCGCGACGTCGACGACGCGCGCGTCCCGGGGCGCGCGCGACGCGATACGAGGATACCGCACAGGTACGACGAGCGTCTCCTCGCGGTTTGGGTCGCATCGCGCGTCGAGCGCCCGTCGCGATGCGGCGTCGCGATGCGGCGTCGCGTCGGCGGGCGAGACCCGTCGCGCGGCGTTCACTTTTTCCGTCCGCGCGTCTCCGCCCGGCGCGCGCGCCCTACGGCCGCTTCCGACGTCCGCGCGTCCTCGGCGAGGCGCTTCGCGCGCATCGCGCGTCAAACGGAGGCGTCGTTTTCGAGCGCGCGTTTCGCCGCGCGGCGCCGCATCCTTCGTCGCCGCGTCTGCACTATCCATCGAAGCGACAGGCTGTCATCCCACCTGTCACCGTCCGTCCGCCGGGCTTTTTTATGCGCGCGCGAGCGCGAAATCGGACCGCCCCGGCGCGATCGCGCGCCCGCGCGCCCGCGCGGCGCGCGGCCCGCGATCGCCCCCTCCCCGAACCCCCCGGAGACGCCCTCTGACGCCCTCCTCGCTCTCCCCGCGCCCCTCCCCGCCGCAGACTGTTCGGATATTTCCAACTCCAGCCAGCCCCCGTGACGAGGATCGATCAATTTGATTTGATTGACTCAAAGTCGGTTTGAACGAAATTCACACGCCCGCCGGCCGCGCGCGCCCTCGCGGAGGGAAGAAGGAAGGATCATGTCGCTCTCGACGTCGCCGATACTCGCCGCCGCCGCGAGCAACGACCTCGCGACGACGCGCTGGCTCCTCGAGCGCGAGGGCGTCCCGATCGACCTGCGCGGCGACTGGTTCGCGCCCGAGACGCCGACGAACGGTCCGGGCGAAGCGAATAATAATAACGCGAATAACGCGACCGGCGCGCTTCGACGCAAACGCCGCACGCCGCTGATGGTCGCCGCCGCGCACGGATCCCTCGACGTCCTGTCCTACCTCCTCGCCGCGGGCGCGGACGTCAACGCGCGGTCGGACGACGACGAGCGGTGCACCGGGATGCACTGCGCGGCGAGCGGCGGGTCGAGCCTCGCGGCGGACGCCATCGCGCTTTTGATGCGTTTCGGCGCCGACTCGGGCGCGTTGGACGCGAGAGGACGCGCGCCCGTGGACGTGTTGCCTCCTTCTTCCGGTGGTATTAGTGTTGTTAACGGTGGTAGTAACGCGCCCGAATATGGCGTTAGTTACACGGGTGGGAACGCCGCTACTAACCTCGCGACAAAGTCGAGGCGGGAGAGTTCGTCGGGCGCGAGCGGCAGCAGCGACTCGGGCTCGACGTCGCCGCGGGGCGACGGCGGCGGCGGCGGCGGGGATCGAACCGGCGGCGGCGGGCGGCGCCGAGACTCGAGCGGGCGAGACTCCGGGAGCGATAACAGCGGCGGAAGCGAGCAGTGCTGGTTCGTGGACGGCGCGAGGGAGGAGCAGCCGGGTTGGGGCTTCGGAGGACTTCAACAACACGCGGGAGGCGGGTATCATCCTCAGATGATGCCCGCCCACCCGAGCGCGAACCCGAACCCGACGAATAATTCGTCGAGTCCGTCCGCGACGGGCGCGGGCGGTCTGGGGGCGCGCCACGTTGGCGCCACGTCATCAGCGGGTCCGTCCGGCGGCGCGAACGGCAACGAGCCGGACGAGAGGACGAAAATGTCAGACGACTTCCGGATGTACGAGTTTAAAGTCCGACGATGCAGCCGGACGCGCGCGCACGACTGGACCGAGTGCCCGTTCACGCACCCGGGGGAAAAGGCTCGAAGACGCGACCCGCGACGATTCAACTACTGCGGCGCGGCGTGCCCGGAGTTCCGCAAGGGGAGCTGCCCGAGATCGGACGCGTGCGAGTTTTCGCACGGCGTGTTCGAGTGCTGGCTGCACCCGAGCCGGTACCGCACGCAGCTGTGCAAGGACGGTTCCGCGTGCGGTCGCCGCGCGTGCTTCTTCGCGCATCACTCGTCGCAGCTGCGGCCGGCGACGGACGCGTTCGGGAACCCGCTCACGAGTCAGCGGGGGGCGGCGGACGGCGGTGAGACTGCTTCCCATACGACCCCGTTCGCGTGGTGCACGCCGTTCCTTAAGGACTTTTCCCGTCGTCACTTTTCACCCGCGCTTCCCTTTCAACGTTTGACCGGTAAGACGTTCGACTGACCGATCGATTCACCCACGCAGGCGGCGGACTCGCGGGGCCCAGGAACTCGATGGACGGCATGAGCGGCGGGCACGGCGGATACGAGAGTCCTCCCCAGACTTGTCCGGGGTCCAACGCGCGGACGCCGCGGCAGAGTCACGACGGCGGGCACGGCGCGGGCGCGGGCGCGGCGGCGGCGGCGGCGGCGCAGTCGTCGGACGCGTTCGCCGCCGCCGTCAACGCCGCCGCCGCCGCGTTGCTCGGCGGCGCCGGGTACCTCCCTCCTTACGCGACTCCCTCGAACGGGACCCCCCTGAATCCTAACATGGTGCATAACGCGCAGCACTCGCCGCCGGCGCACGAGCTGCACGCGAAGTACCCGCGGCGGACGTCCGTTGACGCGCTCAACGGGAACATGTCCAAGCTCGGGTTCGGCGAGAACGGCGGACCGAATCATCCGTCGAGCAAGATGCACGATTCGGGCGGCGGCGGCGCGCCGTGGGGTGCCCAGTCGCAGCAGCAGCAGGCGTACGCGATGATGCAGCAGCAGCAGCAGCAGCAGCAGCAGTCGTCGTCGTCGTCGTCGTCGCAGCAGCAGCAGCAGCATCAGCAGCCGCCGCGACCCGACGCGTACTGGCGGGGGCCCGGAGGCGCGACGGCGGCCAATGCGGCGAACGACGGCGCGTCGCTCGCGTTACTTTCCAACGGCGTACCCAACGGCGTGGATCCGCTCGCGAACGCGGCGATGTTGCAGCGGCAGCAACGCACGCAACGCAGGCGTTTCTCTATGGACGTCCCGCCGACGCGGTCGCCCGAATTGCGCGGCGGGTTGCGGTTCAGCGCCGGCGGCGGCGGCGGACCGGATTTCCGATTCGGCGCGGCGCCGGTTTCGGCGGCTGTTGGCGCCGACGGCGCGACGGCTGCGAACGGATCAGCCTCGCAGCCTCTGATGAACGCGGTGAACGCGAAGGGGTGGTACCCAAACCAAAACGGAAACCTATTATCCTTAAACGGAAACGGAAACGGAAACGGTCACCACCCGGGCGTTTCTCTGGCGCCGTTCGTCGGCGGCAGAGGGAGCCAATCCCTGGACATCCCGCGCGCGAGCTCGTTCCAACACCTCGGGATGATCGAAGGCGTCCTCGGGGACGAGTCCGGGAAAGGAGGTATGTGAGAGGCTAAAGGGAGAGGCTGAATAAGGCGCGATGGATGGCGTCTCTCTCTTCCAGCGTCCCTCGCGTCTCCGTCCGTCTCATCATCATCACGCGAGAGCGCCGCGGCTCAAAGGGGGCGTCAGCCGCGAAAGCGGCGGCTGACGCGAGCGCGCGCGCGGTGTACCAACAGTCAATACGTGCACGCATTACGACATTATTTTCGATTGCTTCTTGTTTGTTTTATTACCTTCTCACACGACCGCCGCGGCATATTGATATATTGCACGCAGCGCGCGCCGCGGGTGGGCGTGTGCCATTTGACTTACATTCATATCAACATTTTTCATACGAAAGAAATCAAATCAATCACGTAAAACGTTCACGCCGTCTCGACGCGCTTCCGACCTTCAGTCGTCTAGTTAGCACGCGACGCGTTCACGCGACCACCACCGAGATGCGCGGGGGGGTCAGTCGGTCGGTCATTCGGTCGGTCACCTCGCCTTGCTCGCCTTCTTCGCGCCGTCCCCCTCGGTGGCGCCCTCGCCCGAGAAAACTGGCTGATTGATCGCCAGCTTGAGGCGCTCCCACATCCTCCCGTCCGGGTCCACCTCGCGCGCTGCGGGTCGTGAAACGGGGTGGGGACGAAGAGCGCGGGGTTTCAGCGGTCAGTCGAAAGGGACCGACGACGCGATCGAATACGTATTACGCGCATCGAAACCGAGGAGGGACGGGACGGGACGGGTGAAAAACGACGCGAAGGCGCGTTCGCGTTTGCGAGGAATAAAACGAACGCACCCGACTTGATCACCGGAGGAATCGGGAGATAGACGTAGTGCCCGTTACACAACCCCACGGTCGCGCCGCTGTACCCCGCGAACGCGGCGTGGACCGCGTTTTGCCCCAAGATGGAACAGTATATCGCGTCCGACGCGTTCGTGGGACACGCGCGGACCATGTACGTCGGGTCGATGTACTTGACGTCCACGCTGAGATCCGCCTTCATGTCCGCGTTGATTTCGTTTTGAAGAAATTTCGCAAAGTTCTGCAGCACCGGATTCCCGCTCGCGTCCGTCTCGCCAATCTTCCCCAGTATGTCCTGCCCCGCGCCCTCCGCGACGACGACGACGCAGTGCTGTTTCCTGTTCAGCACGCGCCTGATGTGCGCGAGGACGCCGCCGGGTCCCTCCAGCGGCGTGTTAATCTCCGGGATGAGGCACACGTCAACCTCGCCCGACGCCAGGCTCGCGTTCATCGCGATGAAGCCGCTCGATCGACCCATGAGACGCACGAGACCGATGCAGTTCATCGCGGATCGCGCTTCGATCGCGGCGGAGCGGATCGCCTTGATCGCCTCGTCCACCGCGGTGTTGAACCCGAACGTTCGGTCGAGGAGGAGGATGTCGTTGTCGATCGTCTGAGGGTGACGAGTGTACGTCGGGGCGGAGTCGTTGAAAGGCGTCAAGGGTGGAGTTGAAAGGCGAAGGCGGGCGTCGAGGTGTGTGCGTCGGGATTGAATGAAACCGTGGGACCCTTGGTGAGAGGTGAGATGCGACGGGAAGTAGTAAAGTCCTCAAGGATCGGCGTTCACAACGCGAACGCGGTCGTATGGGAACCGGTGTGAATCATATGAACGCGCCTTGGGCACGCCCATCACGGCGCAACACACGCCGCGTTCTTTGCACAGGTTATCGATCGCGAGCGCGCCGGCGTGGCTGCCGTTGCCGCCGATGACGAACAGAAAGTCCAGGTCCATCTCCGCGATGCCGTCGACGATCTCGGACGTCACGGACCCGCCGCGCGAGCTCCCGAGGATGCTCCCGCCGTCGAGGTGGATCGTCTCGACCATCCGACTCGTGAGCTTAGGGTCGAGGGTCCACGCGAGCGAAGCGAACGTCGGGGTGGAGTTGAAAGGCGTCAGATGGCGGAGTTGAAAGGCGTCGAGGTGTGTCGGGATTGAAAGCGAGGGGTGATGGGCGGAGAGAGACGCCGGGAAGTAAAGTCCTCAAGGATCGGCGTTCACCGCGCCGACGGGGTCGTATGGGAACCAGTGTGAGATAGAACGCGCCTTCATCGGCCGCTCGAGCTCGCCCTTCTGCTCCGTGAACCCTCGGAACCCGTACCGAACGCCCTTGATGTCCTCCACGCCGTACTCCTCGAGCGTGAACACGAGCTGCCGAACGACGTCGTTCAGACCGGGGCACAGCCCGCCGCACGTCACGATCGCGGCTTTGGGTCGTTCCATCGTTCGAAGCGACGTCGGGGTGGAGTTGAAAGGCGTCAGGGGTGGAGTTGAAAGGCGTCGAGGTGTGTCGGGATTGAACGCGAGGGACCCTGGGCGGAGAGATGCGCCGCCGGGAAGATAAAGTCCTTAAGGATCGGCGTTCACCGCGCCGACGCGGTCGCACGGGGACCGGCGCGAGATGACAGAACGCGCCTTTGACCTCGGAGGGATCGAAGTAGATGGTCTCCCGCGGCCCCGCGCGCGTCGCCCACCGCCCCGACCACGCGGTCGCGTTCTTCGGCGCGTCGTGATCGTGGTGATCGTTGACCTGATCCGCCGCTCCCAGGTCGATCGGCTCGTTCGCGAGCGCGTTCAGGAGGACGCAGTCGTCGTCTGTCGGGGTGGAGTTGAAAGGCGTCAGGTGGAGTTGAAAGGCGCCGAGGACGGGGCTTGAAACCGAGGGATGGGCGCAGAGAGACGACGGGAAAAGTCGTTAAGGATCGGCGTTCACCACGCCAACGCGGTCGTATGGGGACCAGTGTGAGATAGAACGCACCCTCGACGAAGCGCTGCCCCATGCCGTTCGAGTACTTCTCCGATCCCTCGCTGAACGGCGACGGCCTGGGCTCGAGCGCGAACGCGGACGTGAGACGCGGGCACTCGAACTCGGGGGAGACGACGGGCGGCGGCGACGCGTCGGAGGAGGAGGAGGCGCGCGCGGCGCCGACGCCGACGCCGCTTTCGCTTCGCCGCCGCCGCGCGATGTTGAATGCCGGCGACGACGGAATCGACGAGGACGATCGGGACGACGACGACGACGACGACGACGCGCGCGAGCGCGGCGCGCCCAAGCGCGGCGAGGCCGCGACCGCGGAGGCGACGACGGACATGACGACCGACGGGGAGCGACGAGAGATCGCGCGCGGCAGCCCGGGAATGGAAGCGACGCGCGCGAAGGGACGCAGATATTATTCCCTCAGCTGTTCGACAAAAATAGAGAGCCTGGAGAGACGGCATTTTCTAGGTTCGATTCCGATTTCAAACGGTCGATGAAAAATAAGCATCGACCGTACTACATGTCGTATGCCGCGATCAAAAATGCCTTTCAATCCAGAAGTGTCCGCGCGGCGCCGCAGCGCAGCGACGTCATCGCGACTTGGATAAAGCCGGCGTGCGTCGCATCGTTCGTCACTGCCCTCCCTGCGCGAGGACAGACGACGCGTCGTTCCTCGTAACGTCGATGATGGCGGCCTGCGGTCGCACGATCGCGTCACCGAGCCTGCTCGCGCGTCGCGGCGGCGCGACCGCGCCCTCGCTCACGCGACGCGCGCTCGCGACGACGACGACGTCCTCGCGTCGTCTCGGCGGATTCGACGCTCCTCGGGGAGCAGGATCCGCCGGAACCCCGCGCGGCGTCGTCCTCGCCGCCGCGTCGCCGCGCGACGCGTCGTCGTCGTCGTTCCCCGCCCGCGCCGCCCCGTCGTCGTCGTTCACGGTCCGCCGCGCCGGGCTCATCCCCGCGTCCACGTGCGTCCCGTCCGGCGCGTCGTCCTCGTGCGCGCCGCGCCGCCTCGCCGTCCTCGCCGCGGGCGCCGCGGGGGGCGCCGACGCGAGCGCGAAGAAGGGCAACAAAAAAGATCGGAAGAAGAAGGAGGACTCCGTCTACAGCAAGACCGTGCTTCTCCCGCAGACGTCATTCGAGATGCGCGCGAACAGCGTCACGAAGGAGCCCGCGATACAGTCGTGGTGGGCGGAGAACGGCGTGTACGAGCAGATCGCGAGCAGAGAGGGCGCGAACGGGGAGACGTTCACGCTGCACGACGGGCCGCCCTACGCAAACGGAGGTACGCGAATTGAATCGATGAGACTGAGACTGACTGCTTCCCGTGCGACCCCGTTCGCGTGGTGGGACGCCGTTCCTTAAGGCGTTCGTTTTATCGCGCGCGAGTGACCCCGCGTACGTTTTGACGCGTGGGAATGGCATCCACCAATCGCATGTCCGCGTTGCTGACACGTGTCTTCTTCCCCCGCGTCGCGACGACAGATTTACACATCGGACACGCGCTCAACAAAATTCTGAAAGACTTCGTGTGCCGGTACGAGGCTCTGAAAGGGAAACGCGTCCGGTTCGTCCCCGGGTGGGACTGCCACGGCCTCCCGATCGAGCTGAAAGTGCTGCAGAGCATGGACAAGGAGAAGCGCGCGGAGCTGACGCCGATCAAGCTGCGTAAAAAAGCGCGAAATTTCGCTCTGAAAACCGTCGACGCGCAGCGCGAACAGGCGCGTTCTGTTACCACACTGGTCCCCATACGACCGCGTTCGCGTGGTGAACGCCGTTTCTCAAGGACTTTTGTTCCCATCGATTCTCTCCGCCCACACCTCGCTTTCAATCCCCGCCCTCGACGCCTTTCAACTCCGCTTCTGACGCCTTTCAACTCCACCCCGAAATCATCGCTCGTACGGAACGACCCTCAACAGTTCAAGCGCTACGGCGTCTGGGCGGACTGGGAAGACCCGTACCTCACGCTCCTCCCCGAGTACGAGGGCGCGCAGATGGAGGTGTTCGGACAGATGTTCTTAAACGGCCACGTGTACCGAGGGAAGAAGCCCGTGCACTGGTCGCCGTCGTCGATGACGGCGCTCGCGGAGGTGAGACTGGTTCCCATACGACGGCGTTGGCGTGGTGAACGCCGATCCTTAAGGACTTTTGCCGTCGTCTCTCTCCGCCC
>Ga0209630_10004710_pt1 | contig 11864 bp, 15 predicted proteins | sample COG_01_FD_184745 | JGI IMG/M metagenome (GOLD analysis project Ga0209630, IMG submission 184745) | Pelagic Microbial community sample from North Sea - COGITO 998_met_01 (SPAdes) (version 2) | ecosystem: Environmental > Aquatic > Marine > Neritic zone/Coastal water | place: Helgoland, sampling... | reverse complement strand
ACATCTCCCTAGATAATCGTTATATGCTGACAATAAAATTACTAAAACAATCTTTATTTGCATCCATAGTTGATAAAAAATTTCTATCCCATTTAGGTAAATTAATATTAATCCAAAAAGCCAAGTGATGATCATAGCTGGCAACATAATGTAATAAAACAATCTTTTTTCCATCACTTCAAATACATCTGTCACCAATTTTTTTTCTTTGTTTTCCACATGGTAAACAAAAATTCTTGGGAGATACAAAAGACCTGCCATCCAGGAAACAACGGCAATCAAGTGTAAACTTTTAAATAATAGATAACTATTCATAGTTCAAACATGGACATTTTTTAAATTGATTTGGACATTTTATCTTTGGGGGATAAAGTTCTCCATTAAAATTATAATCTTGTTTATTAATTATTAAATTAGACATTGCTTTTATATAACTAATATTAGTTCCAAGTGCAGGTACTCTTGAATAATTTTTACAACCATTTTTATCTGCTAATTCTTTGTATTCTATATCAAGTTCAACTAAAGTTTCTGAGTGTTCTGATACAAATGCAATAGGAACTAAAACAATATGTTTTCCTAATTTTGAATTTTCTACGATGATATCTTCGGTGGAAGGACCAATCCACTTCAAAGGTCCAACACGGCTCTGATAACTTAGTATCCAATCTAGATCTTTAATATTTAGAGATTTAACAATTTTATCAACCGACTGTTGTACTTGCCATTGATATGGATCACCTTTTTTAATATTTTTTTCAGGCAATCCATGTGCAGAAAAAATTAATTTAAAATTTTCTAAATTTTTTATTTTTTTTATTATTTCAATAGTATGAGCTTCAATAAAATTTTCATCAGTCGGATAACAACAGATAGTACTTGTTTTAACTTTGAAATTATTTTTTTTACATATATCGTTCCATTCTTTAATTGAAGAACCAGAGGTTGCAGCAGAATATTGTGGATAAAGTGGCATAAGAACCACTTCATCGGGGTTATAATTTAAAACCTCTTTAACAACGTTTTCAGCTCTAGGGTGCCAACATCTCATAACTACAAAACATTTGTATTCTGACAAATTATCATCTTTATTTAATTTTAATTCTAAAGCAGATGCTTGTTCTTCAGTAAGCTTTAATATAGGAGATGATCCTCCCAATTCTTCATAAATTTTTTTCGCAGTTGGGGCCCTTCTGTTTGCTATTAATTTGGCTAAAGGATATCTAAAAAATTTAGGTAAATTTAAAATCGCTGGATCATTGAACAGATTAAACAAAAAAGGTTCAACATTCTCTAATTTGTCTGGACCACCCAAGTTAAATAAGATTACAGCTTTCCTCATTTATATTCTTTTACTGTTTGTACCAATATCTCAACCATTTTTGGATCAGTTTCAGGCATTATACCGTGCCCAAGATTAAAAATATAAGGGTGATCTTTAAAAATTTCCAAATAATTTATTACTTCTTTTTTTAATTTTTCTTTATCTGTTAATAAAATTTTAGGATCTAACCCACCCTGAATAGGAATATTTATATTTTTTAATATCTCTTTGGGGTTAATATTATAATCAATACTTATGACGTCTGGTTTAACAATTTCACAAAACTCTTTATAATTTTTTATTTCTCTTGGAAAGCATATCACTGGTACATTTAATGACTTAACGTAATTAACTAAATTTAGTGTAGGAGTATAAATATAATTTGGCAGATCTTTCTCCTCTAATAAACCTGCCCAACTATCAAAAATTTGAATAACGTTTGCTCCATTATCAATTTGATTTTTAATATGAATCTTTAAAAATTTTTCAATTATCAATAAAATTCTATTTATTAAAAAGTTATCTTTAAAGAAATTATTTTTTAATTTTTTTTTAGGTGATTGTTGATTAATCATATAAACTAACAGTGTCCACGGGGCGCCAACAAATCCTATAGTGCTTTTGTTTTTTGTAAGTTGATGATTACTAACAATATTAATTGCTTTATAAACTGGCAGAATTTTTTGAACAAAATCAATTTCATCTATTTTTGAAATCTTATTTAAATCTAATTCTCCTAATAACGGTCCAAAATCTTTTTTAAATTCAACTTTTTGACTTAAGCCATATGGTATCATTAATATATCTGAAAAAATGATTGCCGCATCGAAATCAAACCTTTTAAGAGGCTGTAATGTTATTTCGGCTGACAACTCTTTGTTAAGACACAAGTTTATAAAATTAGGATTTTTTTTTCTTATTTCCCTAAATTCAGGCAAATATCTACCTGCTTGCCTCATGATCCATATAGGATTTAAATCTGTTCTTTTATTTAAAATAACTTCTTTGATATCTGACATATTAATAATTAAATATAATTAATAGTATTTGTAGTATAACTTGTGAATATAAAGGATTAATTTTTATAAACACTTTACAAACTTTTTGTTCACATTTATCCCTTAAAATTCATTAAATATATAAGTAAAATTGAAGCTAATTATATAATTATTCAATTATATGAAAAACTTTATACACATGTTTAATAATGTTAATAAAAGTGATGTTTTAAACAGTAAATTTTTAAAAAGATCAAAGGACAAATATAAATTAAATAGAACAATATTATTAACATTTTATACATGAGTAATATTTACCAAATTTATCTTATTTCTGACTCAACTGGGGAAACTCTGGATAGAATTTTTACTGCTATTAAAGCACAGTTTACAAATATTAATTATAAAATACACACTTACTCATTTACCAGAACAGAAAATCAAATTTTAAAAATCTTATCAGATGCTCAAAAAAACTCCAATCCAATAATTTTATATTCCATTGTTGATAGTAATTTAGCTAAACATCTTGCAAAAAATAGTGAAGAAAAAAAAATTCCCTGTTTCGGAGTTTTAGGAGAACTTATATTAAGTTTTTCAAAACTTCTTAATCAGAAAGCATCTCATCAACCGAGTGGTCAACATGAATTAAATGATGAATATTATAAAAGAATTGAAGCAATCCAATTTACCATGAACCATGATGATGGAAACCTTGTTAAAGAAATAAAGAAATCAGATATAGTTCTTTTAGGAGTTAGTCGTACAAGTAAAACACCAACATCTATTTATTTAGCAAATAAGGGATTTAAAACATCAAACATTCCTCTTATAAATAAAAACTCTGTTCCCGAAATTTTAAAGAAAGAACCAAATGCTTTTTGTGTAGTTGGTTTAAGCACAGAACCAGAAAGACTTGCAGATATAAGAAAAAATAGAATGAATACCCTTAAAGAAACAGAAAATAAATCTTATACAAATATAGATAATATAAAAAAAGAAGTTGAAGATGCAAAAAGAATTTTTAAAAAATATAAATGGCCCATGATAGATGTAACTAGAAAATCTGTAGAAGAAACAGCAGCATCAATAATAAAAATATACGAAATTTATAAACAAAATGGCTGATTTAGTTCTTGCATCAAAGAGTAAAGTAAGAAAAGAAATACTAAATAAACACAATGTACATACAAGTGTTGAACCATCAAATGTTGATGAAGAAGTTATAAAAAATTCTTTGTTAAAAGAAAAGGCTTCGCCAGAGATTATATCTAGAAGTCTTGCTGAGCTTAAATCTTGCAAGGTTAGTCAAAAAAAATTGAATAGATTGGTTTTAGGCGCCGACAGTGTCATAGATTTAAATGGTGAATTAATATCAAAGCCAAAAGATAGAAATGAGGCCTTAAAGATTTTAAGAAAACTTAATGGCAAACAACACAATTTAGTCAGTTCGGTTTGTTTTTCAAAAAACGGGACAATGATTTGGAACTATACAGACAAGGCAACATTAACTATGAAAAACTTTGAAGATGAAGATTTAAAAAAATATCTATCAAAAATATCTGATCATGATTTATATGCATATAATGTTTATCAAATTGAAGGAGAGGGTAGAAAATTGTTCTCAAAAATTGAAGGAGATGAAGATACGATAATGGGTCTTCCAATTAAAAAAATTAAAGAATATTTAAAAAATTATGAATAATGGGCTAAATTACCTATAATGAAAAAATATTTAGTAATTGGAAATCCAATAAAACATTCTTTGTCACCACAATTACATAATTATTGGATAAAAAAAAATAATATTAATGCTGTTTATGAAAGAGAAAAATTAGAAAATAATGATTTAGAAAACCTAGTTCTTAAAGTAAAAAATAAAAAAATTAATGGAGTTAATGTCACTGTACCTTTTAAGAAAGAAGTAATTCCATATTTAAATATACTCAGTCCTGAAGCTAAGGCAACAAAATCAGTTAATACGATTTACTTACAAGGAAACAACGTCATTGGACATAATACTGATATTGGTGGATTTGAGCTTGCTATTAAAGATATAAAATACGATTTAAGTGGAAAAAGAATTTTGATACTTGGAGCAGGAGGAGTGGTCCCATCTTTAATTTTTGCACTTAAAAGAATGAAAGTTCTTGAAATTATATTAAGCAATAGAACCAGAACTAAAGCAGAAGACATTAGTAAATTATTTGATAATTTAGCTATAGTAGATTGGGGTGAAATTCCAAATTTTGATATGATTATTAATGCAACAAGCTTAGGATTAAATAATAATGATGAATTTAATTTAGATTTTTCAAAATTAAAAAATAAATTTTTTTATGATGTAATTTATAATCCTAAGGATACTAATTTTTTAAAAATTGCTAGGAAATTTGGAAATAGAACTGAAAACGGTAAAAAAATGTTTATTTATCAAGCCGCAGAGGCATTTAAAATTTGGCATGGAGCAGATCCAGAAATTAATGAGGAAATATATGAGCTGTTAAACCAATGATAAGAATTGGAATCTTAGGAGATATTGGATCAGGTAAGAGCTATATAGCCAGAAATTTTGGATATCCTGTTTTTAATGCAGATAAAGAAGTAGTAAAATTATATAAAAAAAATAAAAAAGTTTTTAATAAATTACAAAAAGCTTTACCAAAATATATTTTTACATTTCCCATTGATAAAAAAGAAATTTCAAAAGCAATATTGAAAAATAAAACAAATTTAAGAAAAATTATAAAAATTGTTCATGCTGAAATAAGAAAAAAAATGAATATTTTCTTGAGAAATAATAGAAATAAAAAAATGATAATTTTAGATATTCCTCTTTTATTAGAAAACAAAATTAATAAAAAAAATGATATTTTAATTTTTGTACAAGCTAATCAAAAAGACAAGCTGAAAAGATTGAGACAAAGAGCTAATTATAATTTACAAATATTAAAAAAATTTAAAAAAATTCAACTTTCGCTTGATTATAAAAAGAAAAAATCTAATTTTATTATTAAAAATAATTTTTCAAGCAAATCAGTTAAAAAGAGAATAGAATACATTGTTAAAAAAATTATATAGATGAAAGAAGTAATATTAGATACAGAAACAACCGGTTTATCAATCAAAGATGGTCATAGAATTGTAGAAATAGGCTGTCTTGAGCTAGACAATTTAGTACCAACAAAAAATAATTTTCATTGTTATCTAAATCCTGAAAGAAAAGTTTCTGAAAAAGCTCTAGAGGTTCATGGGTATTCCGATGAATTTTTATCTAATAAAAAAAAGTTTAAAGATATAGCTGATGAATTTTTGGATTTCATTAAAGATAAAAGATTAATTATTCATAATGCTGAGTTCGATTTATCTCATTTAAATAATGAGTTAAAAATAATAGGAAAAGAACAACTTAAGAATGATGTGGTTGATACATTAATATTAGCTAGGGATAAATTTCCTGGAGCTTCAATAAGCTTAGATGCACTTTGTAAAAGATATAAAATTGATAATTCTAAAAGAACTAAACATACAGCCTTAATTGATTGTGAATTATTATCAAAAGCCTATATCAATCTGATCGATCAGAAAGAACCTAGCTTAAATTTTAATGAGGAAAATTTTGAAAATGAAAAAAAAATTAATACTAACAATGTTCTGTATTTTAAGAAAATTATTAAACCCAATGATAAAGAAAAAAAAAAACATGATCAATATTTGAAAACTTCTTTAAAAAAAAATTTTTTTAATTAAATTTTTTATTATAAAGTTCTTCAAAATCAACTTTTTTATCAAATTTAATATTAGGATAACCCGATGTATGAAGTAGACTTAATAAAGCTTTTTCGATTTCAGGATATATTTCTTTTTGAATATCACACAAAATAATTTTCTGTAAAATATTTTTATCTTTAATTTCATCATTCAAATTAACAACTGTAGTATAAGTCATTTCAAAATGAGCTTTTTTTTTGCTTTCGCTAGGATCATGAAATTTAAGCATTGTATTAACTTCTATAATTTGTTTTTTTAAGGGTTTTGAGTTAATTTCAATATTAAGTTGGTATTTAGAAATGTAATCTTTAGCATATAAGTAAGTTTCGATATCAGTAGTTTCACCTGATATGTCTTTGATAAACTTGCTCATTATTTTATAGTTTTCGCTCATCATCCTCCTCAAGATCTTCGAACTCACCTTCTATATAGGTTTTTTTTATTTTTGTCTTATTGTTAAAATTTTTTGAAAATTTATTAAAAAGCAACTTTCTTGTAATGGGAAATATTAATATAAAACCCAAGATATCTGTTAAAAACCCGGGTATTATCAAAAGTAAAGCAGCGAAAGCAATTGCAGCGCCAGATACAATTTCAAAAGCAGGAGTTTCTTTTTTAATTAATTGAGAAAATCCTGATCTAAGAGTATTTAAACCTTCATACCTAGCATAAACTACACCAATAATTGCTGTAATGAATATTAAAGAAATAGTGTTAAAGGCTCCAATTTGACCCCCAATCTTTATAAATAAAAAAATCTCGATGACAGGCACAAAAATTATAGTAATTAATACTGAGTTCATTTGTCTTTAATTTAATTGCTAGTTGAAATTAATCAACATAGTAATTAGATTATTGTTATGAATTATAGTTTCGAATACATAGATATCATTTTATTAGCAATGATTGCGGGCTTCATTTTTCTAAGATTAAGAGGGATTTTAGGTAAAAGAACCGGTTTTGAAGGTAAAGCACCATCACAATTCGGAAATGTTTTAAAAAAAGTTCACCAGGAAAACAAAATTAGACAAAAAGAAGATTTTGATCAGGAAGCGCAAAATGAATTCTTAAAAGGTGCTAAAATTGCATATGAAACAATAATTACTGATTTTAGTGATAATGATAATAAACTTATTGCAAGTAAACCTCTTCTTAGTAAAAAAATTTATGATGATTTTAATAAAGCTCTAAAAGAAAGAAGTGATCGGGGACATTTTGCTGAGATAACTTTTATTGGCATTAAGTCTGCAAATATTAAAGAGCATAAAAAAATTGATAAAGCTCTTCAAGTTACTGTAGATTTCGTAGGCGAAATAATTACCTGCATAAAAGACAAAGAAAAAAAAATTGTTTCAGGAAATCCAGAAAAAATTAAAACTATATATGACACATGGACTTTCTCAAGAGATATGAGATCAACAAACCCCAATTGGTTATTAGTTAATACCCTTAACTAAGTGAATAGTAAAATTTCAAATAAAGATAAAAAAGATTGGGAAAACTTTTTATCAAAAAAGGAACAATTACCCAACAAAGATAATCATGAAAGAAATACAAAGATTACAAAAACGAAAAGTTTAGATCTTCATGGTCATACCTTAGATGGCGCTAATCAAGTTATTGAAAATTTTATTAAGAAATCTTATGAAGATAAAGTTTCTAAATTAATAATTGTTACCGGCAAGGGTATTCATTCAGACAATGAAAAAAATCCTTATGCTTCAAAAGATCTCGGTATTCTTAAATTCTCCGTACCTGAATACATAAAAAATAATCCAGAACTTATGAGTATTATTTCAGAGATAAAAGATGCAAATATTAAAGATGGAGGAAGTGGAGCTTTTTATATTTATTTAAAAAAAAAATAATTTGCTTATTTTAAATAATTCACGCATAAAATGATTTAAATTATGATAATTTGGCTAGCCTCGTATCCTAAGAGCGGAAATACATTTGTGAGATCTTTGTTATCTTCGTATGTCTTCTCAAAAAATGGAAATTTTAATTTTGAATTACTTAAAAACATTAAACAATTTCCAGATAATTCATTATTTAAACAAATAGGAGTCGACACTAATAATGAAGATGAGATGTATAAAAATTATATTAATTCACAGAAAGTTTTTAACAATGAAAAATCAATAAGATTTTTAAAAACACATAGTTGTTTTGTTAATACTAAAAATTTTAGATTTACTGACAGAAACAATACATTAGGAGTAATTTATATCGTTAGAGATCCTAGAAATATTATTACTTCGCACTGTCATCACTTCCAACAAACTCCTAAAAAATCTTTAGAAGCTTTATTATCACATCAGTATCTTGGAAAAACTTCTGAAAGACACTGCACAACATATGTCGGTTCTTGGAAACTGCACTATAATTCTTGGAAAGTTTATGAAAAATTTAACAGATACTGTCTAATTAAATATGAGGATTTAGTTAATGACACAGAAAAAACCTTTTTAAAAATTCTAAAGTTCATTGCTCATCTCGGAAGAGTAAAGTTTACATATGATAAAGATAAATTTAGAAACACATTGGAAACAACTAATTTTAAAAATATGCAAAAAATGGAGACAAAAGAGACATTTGTTGAAGCTAAGGAAGACAAAAAAACAGGTGAAAAAATTAAATTTTTTAATTTAGGAATTAAAAATGATTGGGAAAAATTTTTGGATAAAGAAATTAAAGTAAGTTTAGAAAAAGAGCTTGAAAACGAAATGAAAGAATTAAATTATTTAAAATAGCTCTAGAGAATAAATTTTGATAAATCAGTATCTTTTACAAGATTATCTAAGTTTTTATTTATATATTCCTTATTAATTACAATTTTTTCTCCAGATCTATCAGTTGCAGTAAAACTAATGTCATCTAAAATTTTTTCAATAATTGTGTGTAATCTTCTAGCTCCAATATTTTCTACAGTGGCATTAACTTCTGATGCAATTTTTGCAATTGTATCTATTCCATCATCAGAAAATTCGAGATCAACATTTTCAGTCTTTAATAAAGCAACGTATTGTTTAATTAAACTGTAATCGGGTTCTTTTAATATTCTTTTAAAATCTTCACTGGTTAAGGCCTCTAATTCAACTCTTATTGGTAGTCTTCCTTGAAGTTCGGGCAATAAGTCTGAGGGTTTAGCAAGTTGAAATGCCCCAGAAGCAATGAATAAAATATGGTCAGTTTTTATTGGTCCGTATTTTGTATTTACAGTAGTTCCTTCTATCAAAGGTAATAAGTCCCTTTGTACCCCCTCTCTTGACACATCTCCTCCAACTCTATCAGTTCTTCCTGAAATTTTATCTATTTCATCAAGAAACACTATTCCATTATTTTCAGTTGAAATTTTTGCGGCTTTAATAATTTTATCTTGCTCAATTAATTTATCAGACTCATCATTTATTAAAATTTCGTGTGACTCTTTGACTGACATTTTTTTCTTTTTTTCTTTAGCACCCATAGATTTGCCCAACATTTCACCAATATTGATCATGCCTACATTGGCGCCTGGCATTCCTGGAATTTCGAATGAGGTGTTATTTCCACCAGCATCATTTACAGCAATTTCTATTTCGTTATCATCTAAATCACCATCTCTAAGTCTTTTTCTAAAACTCTCTCTTGTTGCTAAACTTGCTTTTTTTCCGACTAAGGCATCTAGGACTTTTTCTTCAGCTAGTTTTTGTGCTTTTGCAAAAACTTCTTTTCTTTTTTTTACTTTTTCCATTGCAATTGCAATTTCAACTAAATCTCTTACTATTTGTTCAACATCTCTTCCTACATAACCAACTTCAGTAAATCTTGTAGCCTCTACTTTAACAAAAGGTGCTTCTGCTAGTTTTGAAAGTCTTCTAGATATTTCTGTTTTACCAACACCTGTTGGCCCAATCATAAGAATATTTTTTGGCAAAACTTCATTTTTCATTTCACCTTTAAGAGCTTGTCTTCTCCATCTATTTCTAAGTGCTACAGCCACAGCTTTTTTAGCTTTGTTTTGACCAACTACAAAACGATCTAATTCAGACACAATTTCTCTTGGTGATAATGAACTGACTAAAGTTTCATTTTCTTTAGAGTTTTTGTCCTTTAGGACCAGTGGTGTTACGTTAGATTTTTCCATTAAATCTTTTCAACTTTAATATTATTGTTTGTAAAAACACAAATTTCTGAAGCTACTTCAATAGATTTCTTTGCTACCTCTTCAGCGCTCATATCGGTATCCATTAAAACTTTTCCAGCAGCCAAAGCATAGTTTCCGCCAGACCCAATACCAATTACATTACCTTCAGGCTCTAGTACGTCTCCAGTGCCAGAAATGATATAACTATTATTTTTGTCACCAATAGCCATCAAAGCCTCAAGCCTTCTTAAATATTTATCTGTTCGCCAATCTTTTGCTAATTCAACAGCTGCCCTAGATAAATTGCCAGCATGTTTTTCTATTTTTGCCTCTAACCTTTCAAATAAAGTTAACGCGTCAGCAGTAGAACCCGCAAAACCAGCAACAACATCTCTTTTTTCAATTTTTCTGACTTTTGAAGCAGTGCTTTTAACCACCGTATTTCCCATACTTACTTGGCCATCACCAGCAACTACCACTTCATTATTTTTTCTTACTAATACAATTGTTGTCATAGCTTATAAATGGATATTAAATTAAATAGTTCAAGCCTAGGTTTAGTATTATTGCCATAATTGGATAATATATGTATACCTCTTTTAGATTATGAAGCGAAAAGGCAAAATTAGCAGAAAAACCAAAGAGACCAGCATTAGTGTTGATCTTAATATTGATGGTACAGGAAAGTATAAAATAGATACTGGGATAGGTTTTCTAAACCATATGCTCGAACAATTGTCAAAGCACTCTTCAATAGACATGAATATTAAAGCTAAGGGTGACACACACATTGATTTGCATCACACAACAGAAGATACAGGAATTGCTATTGGTGAAGCTTTAAAAAAAGCATCTAAAAAATTTGTTGGGATTAGAAGATATGCTCACGCGATGATACCGATGGACGAAACATTAACAAGGGTTGCAATCGATGTATCTAATAGACCTTACTTGATTTGGAAAGTTAAGCTTAAAGTAGAAAAGCTTGGTGAAATGGATACAGAATTATTCAAAGAATGGTTTCAGGCATTCTCACAAGCTGCTGGAATTACTTTACACGTTGAGAATATTTATGGTGATAATAGTCACCACATTATCGAGTCTTGTTTTAAAGGGTTAGCAAGATCTTTAAGAGCCGCATTGGAAATGGACCCAAGGAATAAAAAATCAATTCCTTCGACTAAGGGTTCTTTATAAGTTTAATGAACGTTACAATTGTTGATTATAACTCGGGCAATATAAGCTCGGTGATAAACTCTTTTAAAGAGGTTGCTCAAGATAAAGTAAATATCGAAGTTAGTTCAGATTTGAATAAGATCAAATCTAGCGACAAAGTAGTTTTACCAGGGCAGGGCTCATTTAAAAGCTGTGTAGATGCGCTTAATAAAATTGATGGTCTAACCGAAACTCTCAATGAATTTGCAATCACAATTAAAAAACCTCTTCTTGGAATTTGTGTTGGTTTACAAATGTTCGCTGATGTTGGTTATGAAGAAACTGAAACTAAAGGGTTAGGGTGGATTTCAGGTAAAGTTTCAAAAATAGATAATCAAAATGGAAAATTTAAACTTCCTCATATTGGTTGGAATCAAATTAATATTGTCAAAGAAAGTAAAATTTTTCAAAATATAGAAAATAACTC
>Ga0209630_10004707_pt1 | contig 11868 bp, 16 predicted proteins | sample COG_01_FD_184745 | JGI IMG/M metagenome (GOLD analysis project Ga0209630, IMG submission 184745) | Pelagic Microbial community sample from North Sea - COGITO 998_met_01 (SPAdes) (version 2) | ecosystem: Environmental > Aquatic > Marine > Neritic zone/Coastal water | place: Helgoland, sampling... | reverse complement strand
TAATAGATCCTTTTGGTAAAATCTCTTTTGCTCTTCTTAAATGTTTAGCTTCATCTCTCATATGTGGATCGTAGTTTCTAAAATCAAATTCTAATTCACCACCTGTGTATTCTGAACCATCTGTTAATTGACAAGTCATAGATAGTTTTCGAATCTTACCGTTGTCGGGTCCTTCTTTTTCATAAGGTTTATCCCAACCATCACAATGCCAATCATAATATTGGTTGTGTTTATATTTTGTAAACTGACACGATTCTGATCTGTCCCATTCAAAGTTCCAACCTGCATTTCTATTTGCTTCGTGAACATATGGGTGTAATTCTTTATATATCCAAGTATCATTTAACCAAACTAAATCAGAGTTTCTTTTTCTTTTTAAATCTTTTACTTCTTCTTTAGATAATTTTTTATCACCATACCCACCTGTTCTAGCCATTACTTCTTCTTGTTGATTAGCATAAGCTATTACATCATCACAAAACTTTGGTGTAAGTGCTGCAGGGAAATGCCAGTAGTAATTAGATATATTCATAAGTTATTGTTTGCACAAAGTTTAATGAATCTTTTTGTGTGTTAGTTAGATAATACATATTAGTTGATGGAAATAATATGAACATATTGTTTTTAAGTTCTATATCCCAACTTCTTCCTTTACGTCTGTTATCTTCGTAGTGTATTCTGACCATACAATCTTTGACTTTTACACCATATAATAATGTAAAGTCTGGAGAGTTACGTAGATCCACTGGATCAATATTTAATAAAGGAATAGTTGTTTCCGCAGGTTTATAGATATTTCCCCACGTTGATTTGTTGACTAGATTAATTCCATATTCAAGACCGATGTGATCTCTCATATATGTATTTAACATATCCCAAGTTCTTGAGAATGGAAATTCTTTAGTGTTAAAAGTTGATTGTAAAATATCGTTGGTAAGTTTTTCTTGGTCTATCTCAAAACCTTTCGGCATATCGATATCACCGTAGAATAAACTTTGCTCTGTTAATACTTTCTTCTGCATACCACCACCCTATATAAATTATGCTAAATCGTCTGTCAAGTCCCAAGTTGTATTAGCTTCATTCCAGACGTAACTCCATCTGTGAGTATTTGCTGTATTTTGTGATTCTTGTTCAGCTGTCAATGCTGGAGCATCACCGATTGGTGATTTCCAAGAAGCTGATGCATTATGTTTTACCCAAGAAGCGTAAGGTTTTTTAGGCCAAAAGATTTGATCATCTTCGTCCCAAGTATAACCTATACCTGCATAGTTTCCTCTTAATGGTGTTCCACCACCTGAATGTGTTCCACCTTGTGTATTGTAAGATGTTTGAATCCACATTTGTGCAGGCCAATTATTATGTGTTTCTAAATATTGTTGTCCTACTGTTTCATCTTCAACGCCATCAGCGTTTAACATATCACCATTATTCAAAGTTAATACTTGAATAACTTTTCCGTTTGATCCTAGTTTTGCAAAATGTGCCATAATGTTTCTCCTTATATATTAATTTTAAATGTTAGTAAATACATATTAATTTTGGAATTTGTATCTTATTATAACGATTCCTGATCCACCAGCACCACCAACTGTAGAAGGTGCTGGACTAGTAGCAGAACCTCCACCTCCACCACTGCCTGTATTTACTGTTCCGGCTACTCCTGTACTATTTCCACCTCCACCACCATTTCCTCCACCACCAGCACCACCACTACCACCGGTTAAACTGTTAGGTGTTGAAGCACCTCCACCACCACCAGCTCTTACTGTTGGTGTTGCATTTATTGAACTTGTTGCACCGCCACCACCATTTCCACCTGCACAAACTGGAGCACCTTCAGCTCCTGGTCCAAGAGCTCCACCACCACCACCGCCTTGATTACCAAAAGCACTAGAGCCAGCACCACTATTTCCTTGAGGAGGACTTACAGGAGGTGTATTTCCAGCTCCTGCAGCTCTTGGAGATTGTCTACCTGATCCACCACCTGATCCACCAGCACTTGCAGCACCTGGAGGAGTATTACCTGCTCCACCACCTCCACCACCCGTAGATGTTATTGTTGAAAAAATTGAATTAGATCCTGAATTACCTGTTCTTGCAGGAGATCCCTCACCACTACCTCCACCACCAACTGTAATTGGATAACCTTGTGCTGTAACTGATAAAGCTGAAACACCAGATCCTAAAGGACTTACTGTATATGAACCAGATGCTGTACCTGATGATTCTCTATAACCACCAGCTCCACCACCACCTGCGCCATCTCCACCACCGTTTGCACCACCAGCAACAACTAAATAATCTACTGTTGAAGAACCTGCTGAATTTCCTGCACAACTAACTGTAAAAGTTCCTGGACCTGTAAATGTATGAATTTTATAATCTCCAGACGTTGTTTCAGTTCCTCCAGTAGCTGTAACATACTTTGTTTCAAAAGCTTGAGAACTATTTCCAGTATTTGTTACAACCCAACCTTTTGTTGCGTCTACATATACAAAAGTAATAGTAGATCCCTCTTTATTACATACAAAATCTGATGCTGCACCTTCAATATTTGATCCGTTTCTTGCTATTGTTAAATTATTTGTATCCCAAGTATTTGCATAATCTGCAACAGCAACTACATTTCCTGCACTTGGTGATGCAGGTAAAGTTACATTAAATGCTCCTCCAGATGTATCTGTAAAATATCCAACACCTGTTGCTGCTGTGCTTGGGTCTGCTGTAATTTTTGTTGTGTTCCAAGATACTTCACCTGTAGAACCAAAACCTGCAGCTGTACCAGAGTTTGTAATTGTTGCACCACTAGGAATTGTGAACGTATCGCCACTATCCCCTAATGTGACTGTACCACACGCTGTTCTTGGACTAATTTTATTTACTTTTATTTCACTCATAATTTTTTACCTATTGAAATTTGTACCTTATTATTACTATACCTGAACCACCTGCTCCGCCTGCCGCAGAACTAGTTGATCCACCACCACCACCACCACCAGTGTTATCTGCTCCTGCAGTACCTGCTTGACAACTTGGTCCACCTGCTCCACCACCGTCAGAAGCACTACCTCCACAACCTGAATATGCACCACCGCCACCACCGCCTGCTCTTCCAGTAGGTGTTCCATTTATTGAACTTGTTGATCCAGTACCACCTGCACCGCCTGCTGCTCCAGAAACAGGAGTTCCAGGAGAACCAGCACCACCTCCGCCTCCACCTGCAATAGAACCACCTCCAGACGTACTACCTCCTCCACTGCCTTGAGGTGGACTTACAGGAGGGGTATTTCCTGCTGCTCCAGATGGTCTCTCTCTATGTGCTCCACCTCCAGAACCACCAGAACCTGCAGAATTACAATCATTTGCTCCACCTCCACCACCTGCTGATGTTATACTTGAAAAACTTGAATTTGAACCAGGATTACGACTTGAAGCACCCCCACCACCTACAGTTATTGGATAACCTTGAGCTGATACTGGTAAAGCTGATACTGGACTTGTTAAAGGCCCAGGCCCTGCACAATAAGAACCTGAAGAAGTACCGTTTGATGCTCTCCATCCTCCAGCTCCTGCACCACCTCCGTGATTACAACCTCCAGCTGCACCTCCAGCAACTACCATATAATCTACTGTTGCTATATCTCCAGCGGCAGAAACACAAAATGTTCCTGGACCTGTAAATGTGTGAATTTTGTAATCTCCGCAAGTTGTTTCTGTTCCGCCTGTTGCTTCCATATATACTACGGATGAGTTATCTCCTTCTTTACCTGCGCTAACAGTTTTCCAACCTCTTGTTCCATCTACATAAACAAAAGTCATAGCTATTCCATTATTTTCAATAGTTAAATTTGTAGCTGATCCTTCTATATTAGATCCATTTCTTGCAATTGTTATATTATTTGTAACAGAAGTTGCTGCATAATCTGAAACAGCCACAATATCGCCTGCACTCGGTGAGGCAGGGAGCGTTACTGTTATTGCTCCAGAAGTTGTGTTTACAAAATATCCATTACCACTCACTGCTGTGAATGATGCTGTTTTAGCTGTTGTATCCCAGTCCACTGTCCCCGTTCTACCAAAACCTGTCTGCGATGCTCCACTCGCTAAAGCAATAGTATCGCCACTTGCACCTAGTGTAATTGTTGTCCCACATTTTTTGATGATGTTTGAATCATCTGAAACTTTATTTATATTGTCTACTTTAATTTTACTTGTCATAATTATTGAAATTTGTACCTTATTACTACTATACCTGAACCGCCACCACCTGAAAGACCGCCTGGACCTGGCCCACCACCGCCTCCACCACCACCGCCAGTATTAACTGTGGCATTTCCTGCAGTTGGACCAGTTGTTCTACCACCACCTCCACCACCACCAGAACCTCCTGAAGCATTTCCTGTCCAACCAGTACCTCCACCACCACCAGCTCTTGTTGTTGGAGATCCTGTAATTGAAGTTGTTACACCATTTCCTCCTGCTCCACCATATGAATTAGTACTGTCAGAATTAGGACCTCCAGCATCAGTTCCTTGAACTCCTGCACCGCCTCCACCACCTGCAGAATAATAATAACCATTTCTACCTTTTCCTCCAACAAATCCTTGTGCTGGACTTACAGGGGGAGTGTTTCCTAAACCTCCATTATCTATTAAAGCTGAAACTGGAGCGGATCCCGAACAAGTACCACCACCTCCACCACCTGCACCACCATTTCCACCTCTTGTATCATTTACTACAGGAGCGGGAACAGTTCCTGGATGAGCTCCACCACCATATCTTCCTCCGCCTCCACCAAGTGCTGCTGTTATTGTTGAAAAAGTTGAATTATTTCCTGGATTTCCAGAACCAGCAGCTGGACCACTTACGGCTCCACCCCCACCGACTGTGATTGGATAAGCTTGAGCTGTGACTGTAACTCTATTAGGAGCACTTGGATAACCGTCTAAAGGACTTGCTGTATAAGGTGTTAATGGACTTTTAATTTCTCTAAATCCTCCAGCACCGCCCCCCCCAGTTCCAGCGGGTCCACTAGCTCCCGCTCCTCCACCACCTACCACCATATAAGAAACTATATTTTCTGCTGCAGTAATTGAAGCAGCTGATACTGTAAAAGTACCCGGTCCTGTAAATATATGAATTTTGCAATTACCTGATGTTGATTCAGTTCCACCACTTGCCACTAAAAAAGGGCTAGCTCTAACATTAGAAGTTGAATCCATAGTATTAATCCAACCTTGTGTTGAATCAACATATATAAAAGTTACTGATTGACCTTCTGTATTTAAAGTTACATCTGCATTAACAGAACCAATTTTTTCTGATCCGTTTGGTGAAACGGTTAAACTATTTGTTTGCCAAGTCGCTGCATAATCTGCAAGTGAAACTATTGCTCCAGCACTTCCCGCTGGTAAGTTAACTGTAAAAGCACTTGATGTTGTATTACAAAAATATCCATTACCTGATACTGCACTAAACGTTGCAGTCTTTGGAGTTGTATCCCAATCAACAGTTCCTGTTCTACCAAAACCTGTTTGAGTAGCGCCGCACGCAAGTGTAACTGCCGTGCCTGATCCACCTAAAGTTAAGGTTGAACCACTTTGTTTATCTATTGCATCTACTTCTATTTTTGACATTATACTATTACTAAAGTCCCTGTTACTGTTATTGTACCAGGTATAGTGATAGGTCCTGCTAATACACCGTTCTCAACAGTTTGAGTACCATCAATTGTACCTGCTTGATTTTTTATAAATTCGTCAGGGGCTGTTCCGCCTCCTATGTATTGGATTCCATTTACTATTGCCGTCATTATTCCTCCTATGAACTAATATCGTCGATAAATGAAGTAATAATATCTAAAGACGAAGCGGTATCGCTTTGAGCTTTAAGTACATCACCATTTGCCAACACAATTTTTGCACCGCCTTGAATTAATTCGATTGCAGAGTTTGGTGGAACGCTGACATTCTTTGCAAGAAAGTGATCGTTTCCTCCATTTACAATCTGACAACTAGCCAAGACAGTAGAAGCGCTAGTGTTACAGATTCTGATACCAATAACAGCATCAAAGTCTCCACCTGTTATTAAAGTAACAGGAGCTGTTCCAACGTTTCTTTGTAAGTTATTTCTAAAATTTTGTGCCATATTTTTTTCCTATTTATAATGCAACCGCCATTGCTAATGCAAAACCTGCAGAAGCTGCTCCTACTGGATCGCCGGAGCCATCCAAGTATACTGATTTACTTGCAGGCATTGTACAAAATACATCTAGTGTACTTGAACCACCTGAATTAAAATTTATTTTACTAGTATCACCTGCAGAGTTACTTAAAACTGTATCTCTTTGTAAAGTTGTAGAAGCTGAAAGAGTTCCTAAACCTACTTCAAAGTTATTAGTGCCTTGTTCAAAGATAGTATAATAAGTTGTATTGGAAGTTCCAATACCACTATTAAATGTAATGAAACCAGTTGATGCACCTGCAAGTGTAATGTCACCTGTGCCTTGTGTTGTACTAGTTTCTTTTACTCTATCATTTATTACTAAAGCCATAAATTTTCTCCTTAACTCATACTAATAATTGCATTAGCAGGTGTAGCAGGATCAGGAAACGTAACAGTAAAAGTACCGTTCGTTGCTGTCTTGTCGCCACCAAAATCTAAAACCACTACTAATCTATCTTGTGTACCATCAACTGTATCTGTATTGTAAATCGCTGCAAAAGCTGCAGTGAAAGATGCTGAAGTATAACTAACATTATCAAAGTCTACTGAAGCAACAGCTGTACTAGATGCAACTCCAAGATTAGTTAATGTTTTTACAGAATAGTTAGTTCCACCTGTTGTATCTACTTCGCCATTTCCAGTTCCTAGTAAAGCAACTGTTGATGCTGTTGTATAAGGATTAGTTGTGTATAAAGAAAATTTAAAAGTGTTTCCTCCTGATGCCTGGAAATCGTGCTGTCCAGAAAAGAGGGCACCTCTAAAACTAAATGGGATTATGTTTGCCATATTTTTTTATCTCCTTAATTAACTTGATGGTGGTTTAACGTTAAGTTGAGCGCGAACTTCACCATCTTGATATTCGTCTCTGCGTCTGATACCGATTTGCTCGATAGCGTACGATTCTAATGCTTGATTAAAAGCTTGTTGATAGTATTGTAACATATCCTGCGGGCCTTTCAAGTATGCATATGTATTTACCAGACATCCGTATAAAAGTAAATCTTGATATTTATTTGATAGATAAGTCCCAACTGTAGCTGGCGCAGGTGTAGATGTCGTATCTGTAATACTCTCTGGTTCTTTGTCATAAGCCAGTGTAATTTCATAAGTTTTATCAGGTGTTGGGGCTAATACCCAGAATTCTTCATCCCAATTTGCATAGTATTTTGGAATATCCACACCAGATGTACCAGGTGTAGAGTAGTATTCTGCAATAAAACTAGTGTCTCTTTGTTCTAAATAAAATTGATTTCCAGCCTGATCTTTAAATTGTACATATCTAATTGCTCTTAAATTGTCTGGAATAGTTACATATCTGTTTCCAACAATTGCATTTGATGTTGCATAAAATACATTTTGATCAGTATCAATTTCTCTTGTAATTCTATTTTCTGTATTTTTAATTATAGTTCCAAGAACAGAGTCTGTTAAAACTTTAGGTGTAGTAGAACCATTATCTACTTCTGTATAATTTCTAATATCTGTTCTTAAGTTATCTAAAGTGTATGCCATTATCCGTTTACTACCTCAAGTGTTACTGGTCCTGCAGAACAATTGTTCCCACCACCTTCTATATTACCTGTTGTTGCATTACTAGTACTAGTTATATAAAAATAATTTATTGGAGTTGTTAGTGCATCAGTTGTAGTTGCACCTGTAACATTTCCTGCTGAATTTATTCGTCCCAATGCAATTGTAAAACCATTTGCATTATTTAAATCACTTACATTATCAAATGTTGGAATATTTTGAAATGATTGTAAATTTTTTAAATCATCTTCATTGGGTCCACCAGGACCTGCTGAAGTAACAACTGGAGGTCCTCTAAATCTTACAATTGAACCAGCTGTTCTTTGATGATCTTCTGAAAAAACATTTACGTAAGTTGTGCCTGCATAAATAACAGACTCAAAAGGATTATTGTTTAATAAAATTAAACTTGTTTTTGATGCAGGTTGTGGTCTTGGATTATATAAAGCTTGTGGATCTGAACCAACTGGTTTTGGTTCAAGTTGTGGCTGCTTTGGTTCATACTCTGAAGTGTGTACTAAAAATCCATTCCACTCTCTAACCATTTCAGAATATGGAAATGCCATTCCTGATCTATCAGAAATTGCTAATGCGTGTTTACCTGATGCGTATCTACCCATTATACTCCATCTCCATAAAATGTTTGTGGTGAAATAAAAGTAGAAGTACCTTGGTTGTCTGCATCTAGTGCTCTTAACAATTCACTTTCATATCTTCTTTCCAATTCTTGACTCATTTCAGGTGAGTATTTTAAACTTAAATAATAAGCTAGACCAGACATCATACAAGGATAGAATCTATTTACGACATCAGAAGTATTATTGTACGCTCCAACATCTTGAATTTTTGATAAGTAATAAAAACAAAATTGAAAATTACTTGGTGTAACTGTACTTGATGTACTTGAGCTTGGTGTTGTATATAAAAATATAGTAGGATTTAATCTTCTCTCAACATAATATTGTGAAGGAGTTCCCTTTGCTAATTTGTTTGGTGTTTGTGAATAAGTTGATCTATCAATTTTAGTTAATGCAATATCTACTGGATTTGCTGTATCTGTATTATTTCTATAAAAAGATTCTAATACATCACTAATGTCTTGTGGAAAATTATTAGAGTCAGCTGCATAATTATATTCTGCTTGTCCTTCCACTAATGGAACTTTAGCTAGTTTTACTTTCCATAAATGTACACCTCTATTACCCCATTCTTGAAACATTATATTTAAAGATCGTCTTGCAGATCTCAATTGATAACCTGTTCTAGTTCCTCTAACACCTGTTCTCTCAAATGCTTCTTCTATGATATCATCTATTTGTGGGTTAAACTCTGTAGTTTCAGAAGTTGGTGAAATAGTTTGTGCAGTATTACCCATACCACTATGAACTGTACAGTAGTAAAATAATAAAGGTGCGCCTGTAGTTCTAACTGGTGCAACATTTATTGTTGTGTTTGCTCCTGAAGCACCTGGAGTTCCTGTTGCTGTTACTCCAGTTGTATATTCTACACCTGCTGGTGTAGCGTGTGTTCCATTTGCAGTAGTTGAAAATCTAAAAGGGTGGCCTGTATTTGTAGAGTCAGACTGATCAAAAATGTAAGTGTTGCCTTCTTGTAAATATAAGACAACATTGGCCTCTCCGTTAATATAATATTTATTACCGGTACCATATTGATTAGTTCCCGTTGCTACGGTTACTGTGTAAGTTATTGTAGCCACAATTTTACTCCTACGTAAATGTTATAGTAACACTTGGTGTAGCGGTTAAATCTAAATAGATTCCCTCTTCAAATAAAATTCCAGAACCAGGAACATAAAAATCTATTCCTTCTGTTCCAAATTCAAATGTAGCTATTACACTTCCCGCTGCTCCACCAGATTTAAAAACTATTTTAGATCCAGCAGCTCCTTCAGCTTGTATACCTGTCATTCTAGCTCTTTGTCCTGTAGGAACCATTTGTCCATCTGCTGTAGCATTGGCTACGAGTTGATCACTTGTATATCCTGACATATTTTCTCCTTAAATTTTGTGTGGGCCGAAGCCCACACTTAATTAATTATTATACTGCTGTTGCGTCTGATAAGTTGTTAGCTTGAACATACGTGAACGTAACAGTTACTTGACCTGTAGTTGCAGTAGTTCCTGCAGATATAAGAGTCGCTGTAATTTGTGTATCTTCACTAAATCTATCAGCTGAATCTAAAGCTCCAGTAGCTAATGTAGTAGTTTCTCCTAAAGCTTTAACGTTAGTTGCTGCTACTAAAAAAGCTGCAGTTCCTGTTTTTCCTACAGATACAGTTGCTGAAGTACCAGCATTACTTACTACAGCACATCTAAGTATAACTGTAAGTAGTTGTGAGTTTTTTGGTATTACACCTACGTTGTAAGTAGTTGTTCCAGCTGCGACTGCTGCATCAATCATAATTGATTGAGACATTACAACTTGACCTGTGTTTCTTACATTATCGCCAAGTGTTGTTCCTGTTGTATTTGAGATCGTTCCCGCTTTTATCGGTCCCGAAAATGTAGTTGTTGCCATATTAATATCCTCCTAGATATCTGAATACTGTCCCTAGGGTTGTCGACTATACGCGTCAGCATTCATCATTTATTAAATGTATAGTGATATATTTATATACTAGTTTTGGGTAGAGTGCAAGAGAGCCTACAGTGTGAAATGATTTTTCAACGATGTAGCTTTTATATTAAGAAGCTACTGAAACTTGTGGAGCAGAACCTTCAACATTGTTCTGTACGTGAGCGATTCTAGCTTCTTCAAGCTTGATATCTGTGATGATCTGTTTAACCTTATCGTCAATTCTAACCATCTCAAGAGTATATCTGTTATTATCCAGATGCTCCTGTTCCCACTTCAACTCCAAGGACCTTTTTTGTTTGTATAGGTCTTGTATCATAAACAACCTCCTCAAAAGTTATTCGATTTAACTCAGAATAATTATTTCCAAGATCTTCCCACTTTATACTGTTTTCTCCCAATTTGTCAAGTATTGCTTGTTCTACGGATTCAGCGTTATCTTCGGCTAAAATCTCAAATTTAGCGTGATGTCGATAGGCCCAGATATTGATAAGAAGTTTTTTCATTTACACCTTTTTAGTTAAAAAGGGGCCGTTTTAAAGCGGCCCCTAAATTTTATTGATTACGTTGCGTTTGAACCAAAGATACCTCTTGGATCAGAAAATCCAAATACATATCTTTCTCTCGCTTTGTATCTAACGTTACCAGTATCAAAGTCACCTTCCATTGAAGTTTTGATAGGTGATCTGCTGAAATGTTTAAGACCATTAGGCACATCAGTTTTAATGAAGAATTTCTTCGCAGCAGTTAAGTAGTTATTTACTACATATCCACCAGAGATCATTCCCATATTTCTGATTGCGTTAATGTCATTGTCAGCTGTACCTGTTCTGCCTGCAGAATTCATAAGTCTGTCAGCAGTAAATTGAAGAGCTGAAGGAATTATTAATTTAACTCCTTGCGCCGCAATTTTTAGGCCTCTTTCATCTGTAAGAGCTGCGATGTCAATTAATGACTGCTCTAAAGATGTTTCATTAAGTTCAGCAGCTACTGCTAACTCATTTGAAAACGTACCCGCTAATGTAGGGTGAACAGCTGAACATAATTCAACTCCATCACCACCAGCATAAGTAGCATCAAATGCGTTATTTAATACTGCCGCACCTTTGATATTCTTAGTAGACGCCATAGATCTTGCTAAAGCTTTTGTATATCTAGACGCAAGTCTGTCATACAAGTTATCTTCGATAGCTTCTTCTGTGATAGCGAATGCTAATGCAATCGTTTCGTTAGTGTAACGAGCTGTAAAAGTTTCTTGCGCATCGTCGAAAGCTACACCCTGTCCTTCAGGTTTAACTGCCGCGTTTGCAAAACCAGCTAACATTACTTCCTCTTCGAAAGCTCTGTCAGATGTTTCAGTGTCAAAAAGTTCTGCCCACTGCTCGCCATATTGTTTGTATTCCAGACCGAACAAAGCGTTCAAACCTGGCTCTAGTTCTTTAACTAGTTGTGCTCTTGATATTGCCATAGTTATTTATCTCCTATTCGATTAGTTATACAAGTTACTAGCTTGTG
>Ga0209630_10004703_pt1 | contig 11877 bp, 7 predicted proteins | sample COG_01_FD_184745 | JGI IMG/M metagenome (GOLD analysis project Ga0209630, IMG submission 184745) | Pelagic Microbial community sample from North Sea - COGITO 998_met_01 (SPAdes) (version 2) | ecosystem: Environmental > Aquatic > Marine > Neritic zone/Coastal water | place: Helgoland, sampling... | reverse complement strand
TTATGGAGTGGAATTAATAAAATTGATGAAAAATTCAATCTTAATTAAAGTAACATTAACAATTTAATACTCACAATTTAATATTAAAAATATTTTTTTTCTCTTTTGTTTCTTCAATTTCTTCAACTTCTTCAATTTCTTCACATTCATCGTCATCTTCTTCATCTTCTTCATCTTCTTCATCTTCTTCACAACAATCGACCTTTTCTTCAGTACCATGATCATTTTTTTGTTTTATTTTTTTTTCATTAAATGTTGTATTAGTATTATCTTCTTCAATGTAATTATATTCATAAAAATCGTCATTATCATCATATGTTTCTACATCATCTTCTGGATAAGTTTCATCATCTGGGTTTGTCTCATTTGTTAAATCCGTTTCATTACACAATAAAATAGTATTATTTATAGTATCATTTGTTTTATAAAAATTATTTACATATGTATTATATAGATTTACTATATTTAATGTATCATAAGTAATATCTTTTTCTTTTATAAAGTTATAAATAAATAACTCATTATATAATATATTATCTTTTTCTAGAATAAATTTTAATATATTTATATATTTATTTATATCATTTATATCAAGTTTACAATTATGCTCAATGTTATTTAATTCATTTATTACAGTTTTTAATTTTTTAATATTATTAATATCCTTACATGTAACAATATTAGCAATTGCATCTATTCGCGTTGCATTTTTAATAAATTTATAACCTAATATTTTAATATAAATCTTATCATTTTTTTTTATATTCATAATTATATCATTATTTTGTGTATGTTTAGCAATAATTATTCTTACAGGAATAATAGTTTTATTATTATGTATATATTTAATACAACACATAATTGCTATTTTATTTATTGATAATACATCTACTAAATATATATCATCTATATTTGGTTTAAATACATGAGCACTACATAATACTTTATATTCAATAAAGGGTACAAATATTATAGCATTTAGAAAACCTTGAGATTTTTTTAATATTTTTATACTTTTTTCTTTTATATAACCATATTCAAAACATTTATTTTCTAAAGTTTTTAATTTTATTTCTAATATGTCCTCAATTCTATTTACCGAATTTAATTCTTTTATATTAATTGATATTTTATGAATAAACTCGACAGTATTAAAAATCATTATATTTATTTATAATCTATATTTTAAATCAATTTTATAATATTCCATTCATCATTACTCTCAATTTCATACATTTCTACGGTTGTTGTATTTTTTTGAGTTACATTATATGGTATTAAATTATAAATATAACTTACATTATCACATATCGAGTATGTAGTTTTTATACTATAATAAAATAAAAACATATAGTAGAAATAATAATAATATTTATATAAGTAATAAATATAATATAACATAAATTTTATTTTATTTCTAATAAATATATATGAGAAATTATTTACTATTTGATGATTATAAAAATAATTCAAAAAAAATAGGTGTTATTTATTTAAATTGTAAAAAAACATATAATAAAAATAAAAATAAATTAAATGAATTAAAAAAAAATATAAAAGTAGAAGAAGAACATTTTAAAAATACATTAACTTCAATTAATAAAGATTTTACAACATATAAATCTAACCTAAATAATACCGATTTATCACAACAATACAAGACTATTATAAATACTACCGACCGTTATTATTTAGATAAAATAAATAATATTAATTATAAAATATATATACAAAAAAACGAGTCTATTATTTTTTTAAAAATACTTAATATTATACATAAACACTTAAAAAATCATAATTATAAAATTAAAAAACTAAATAAATCATTAAATAATATAGATGAAAACAAATTCAAGACATATATATATAAAGTAATTCTAAATAAAACTTTATATGATTCAAAATTAAATAATGTTTTAGATAAAACATTAAATACTGACTCAGATACATTAGACACATTAGTCAAAAAAATTAATAATCTAAATAATATTATTAATAAGAACAAAATTATTTTAGATAAATTAGATTTATATAAAAAAAATATTAGTAAATATAATATTAGTCCAAAAAATATACACTTATTAAATATTATGTATAATAATACACTTAATAATCAACAATTATTTACAAGAAAATTACATTTATATTATTCGAAATTAGATAATACTACAAGCAATTTAGAACAAAATATAAACTCATTAATTATTCCTGAAAATAAAACTCAAATATTATCTAATATTGATAGTATGATTAATAAAGAAAATAAAACAAATATTGTTAAATTATTAAAAAAAAAAATTTTTAAAAATACACACAGTGACTATATATATAAATTTAATGACTTAATAAATAAAGTTAAAATACTAAAATACTAAAATACTAAAATATTAAAATACTAGTTATTTTATAATATATTAAACTGCCATAGCAACCTTAATATCGTTTGGATGGGCTTTATATCCTATTAATTTAATATCTTCATAAGAAAAATCTTCTATATTTTTTTTCTTATTTAGAACTACTAATTTACTATATGGATACGATTGTCTATTTATCATTATTTTAGCTTGTTCAATATGATTTTTATAAATATGTGCATCTCCACATACCATTGTTATAAAACCTGGTTTTAAATCTATATCTTCTAAGTTACATAGTAGATGTATAAATAATGCACCCGTACAAACATTCCAGTTATTTGCTAAAAATACATCAGAAGAACGCAAGTATATTTGAACACTTAATGTTTTTTTTTCAGTATTAACATAAAATTGATATTGATGTAAACAACTCGGTAATGCAGCATTACATGATGTTTTTGGATTCCATAAATTTATTAGAATTCTTCTTGAATGAGGATCATTTTTAATCAAATCAATAACATAGTCTAATTGGTCAAAACCATTTTTTTTTCCATATTTTGTTTTACAATCTACATATGTACCACCATAATGTCTCATATTAAATCCATAAGTTTCACCCATATCACCTTCAGGTAACTGAGTTAAACCACGACTATCTAAAAATTCACGCGTTGTATTACCATCCCATATATGAATATTTTTTTCTTTTAAAATATTATTGTCAGTTTGTCCTCTTATATATAACATTAATTCTTCAAAAATAGCTCGTAAAAAACCTTTTTTTAATGTTAATAATGGAAATGTATCGGTTAAATCAAAACTCATAGATGGTTGTGCAAATACACTCATAGTTCCTACATTTGTTCTATCTTTTCTGATACAACCATTATCTAATATATTTTTAACTAGATTTTTATAATTTAATTCTTCATTATTTACATAAATAATACTATTCAAATCATCATTTAAATCATTATTTACATAAACAAAATATCTATAATACATATTATTTTCTTTTTTAAAATTACTTACTTTACTTATTGAAAATCTATTCTTATCAATAGCAGGAAAAAACTTATCACATGTTACTGAAATATATAATTCAGTAACATATATTTTATTTATCATACTTGAATAATTGTCTAATGTATACTTATATAACATTTCACCACCAATTATAAATGTTTTTGAATTCTTAAACATACTAGTTTCACTATTTATATATTCCATACAACTTTCTAAAGATGAAGCAATAAAGTCTACTTTATCCGAATCGTCAAACTTATTTTTTGAAGATATTACAAAATTATAACGATCCTTTAATGGTCTATAATTATTAGGTATAGATTCCCATGTATTTCTACCCATAATTACAATGTTTTTAACATCTACAATATTTGTACTTGTTGTAATAATTTTAAAATGTTTTAAATCATCACTTAGTTTCCATGGTATATTATTACTTCTACCAATACCATTTTTATTACAGTGGCACACAATTAAATTCATTATTATATTTATATATAAGTATTTATTTAAATAATTTAATAATTTAATAATTTAATAATTTAATAATTTAATAATTTAATAATTTAATAATTTAATAATTTAATAATTTAATAATTTAAAATACTTTATTAAAATATTTTAAATATATATTTTATATATGTATATAATATATGTCTGAAGAAGATACTTATTATCCATTATTAGAAGATAGTGATTTTAATAATAAATTACAAAACCATCCTGAATTTTATCAGTATAAATCAGAAAGCGATAAGTACATTTTGGAAGTTATGAAAAAAAAAGCATTAGAAAAATGTAATAATGCTGGAGGATATATATTTAAAAAAATCCAAACATTTGTATCTTCCTTCTTATCATTAAATACACCATATAATGGAGTATTATTATATCATGGTGTAGGTGTAGGTAAAACATGTTCATCAATTTTAATTTCAGATAATTTTAGAGATTATATTAAAAAACAAAAAAAAAAAATCATTATTCTTACAAAACCTACGGTTAAAGACGGATTTAGAAATGAAATTTTTAAAATTAATAATAATAGTATTGATAAAAATCAATTTACATGTACTTCAAGTGAATATAGTAAAGATTATGAAGATTTTATAAAAAGTAACAAAAATGCAGATAATAAAAAAATAAATGAATTTACATCAGGTATTATAAATGATACATATGAGATATATGGATATATAGAATTTGTAAATAAATATGATAATTTAATAAAAACTAAAAGTAATGAATATGATAAAGATAAAATCAATCAATTATTTTCAAATTGTGTTTTTATTATTGATGAAATTCATAATTTACGCGAAGAAAATATAGGAGAAGAGTCCGATGATTTAACATTAGAAACCACTAATACAGATAATAAACAGTCACGTATTATTATTGAAAACATTATTCGTAATTTAAATGAACCTATAAAACTTATATTGTTATCGGCAACACCAATGTATGATAAATATGAAGAATTAGAGTATATTATAAATTTACTTTTATTAAATGATAAAAAAAAATCAAGACTTAAAAAAACGGTTATTAATAATTATGTTAACGATTTAGATGAAGATTCTAAAATAGAAATTATTGAAAAAACTAGGGGATATATATCTTATATAAAAGGCAATGACCCTCATATATTTCCATTAATATTATATCCAGAAAATAATTCTAAAATAACTTATACAAATACACCTAATGGTGATATTACTAGTGATAAAGTTAATGCAGTTATATGTAATATGAGCAAATTACAACAAAAAATATATAGTCAAACAAGTAAAATTAATGAAAAAAGAAAATATAGTAATGTAGTTTTTCCAGAAAATAAAAAATTTGATTCATTATTTACTTATAATTCAAAAAGTAAAAAATATACATTTAGTAAAGATAATTCTGAATTATGTATAGAGTTTTTAAATAATATTGATAAATATTCTACTAAAATAAAAACATTACTCGATAATTTAGAAAATAGTAATGGCAAAATATTTATATATTCTGAATTTAAAAAAGGTGATTATGCGGGCACATTTTTATTAGGAATTGTTTTAGAATATTATGGATATTTTAGAAAAACAATCCGAAAAGAGAAAAATGGATTAATTACTAATTCATATTTAGATAATAATAATGTTAGTGATAAAAAAAAATATTACATTATGGTCGATGGTTCAACTGCACAAGATGATTTTACATTTTATAAGAATACATTTAATAGTGATAATAATATTAATGGAAATATAATTAAAATAATAATTGGTACCACAAATATGATTGAAGGGGTTAGTTTAAATAATGTTAGACAGATTCATATTATGCAACCATGGTATAATATATCCAGAAATGACCAAATTGTTGGACGCGGTGTTAGACAATGTAGTCATATAAAATTACCATTTAATCAAAGAAATATAACAATTTTTAATTATGTAGCAGTATCACACGAATTTAATAAAGTTGAAAATAATTATTTAGTACCACATAATTTAGATACACAAAAACAAGATATTGATTTAAGAAAATTATATTTAGCAACTGAAAAGATTAAAAAAATTACATTATTAGTGGATTTACTTAAAACAAATTCAATTGATTGTTTACTTAATGAAAATATTAATAATATTGAAGTAAAAAATGTAGATGATGTAAATCAATATGAAAAAGATTCAGTTATTGAACATATAGATTCATTTGGAAACAAACAACTCATAAGTTATATTAAAACAGATAATATTAAATGTAATAATATTGAAGACAAACCAATAACAACAAATAATATTTATAATTATCAACTAAAAACATTTATGAATAAAAATTTAAAAAAAAATACAAAGTACTTTATTAAAAACATTTTTACATTAGGTATTTTAAGAAAAAAAGAAACAAATAAAATTATTACATATCAAACTAATAAAATATATTTTAGTTATAATGAATTATTTGAACAATTAAAATTATATAATTCAGAAATAGATGAAAATTTATTTAAAATATCATTACAAGATTTAATTTTAAATAAAGAAATATTTTATAATAAATTTAATAAACCTGGTTATATTATTTTTAAAGGTATATATTTAATATTTAAGTCTAGTAATTTTGAGAATATTAATTTACCTATTGAATTTTCTATGTATCCTTTTAATAATAAAATTAATGTTATTGATAATTATGTATATTATTCAGTAATTACTAATTTAAAACCAAAAACTACAAAATCGATGCCAAAATTAACACCAACTAATAAAACCGGTGACATAACTGATAAAACAGGTAACACAACTACAAGTGAAGATACAACTGATTTAATTACAAAAAAAACATTATCTAATAATCAACAATTAATTAACGATTTATTAGATGCTTGTAAAAATGATGGATTAATAGAATCATTAAAAGAACCATCATTATTTAAAAAATATAATAGTATTTGGGCAAAACTAAGTCCATATACTGCAAAGAAAAAAAATGGATTAACATTATATGATAATACTATTATAGATTTAGATAAAGATTTAGAACAACAAAAAATTGTACAATTATATAGTTCAGTATCTAAAATATTATTTAAAGTAGATATAATTCCAAATGAAACTGAGACACAAAATACTTTAAAAACATTTTATAATAACTATTATAATATACATTTTATATTTAATTATAGTATACTAATTGTTACATATTTAAAATGTTTATTTTATCGAGTACATATTAAAAATGAAAAATTAAATATAAAAGAACAAAAAATATACGACTATTATAAACATTTAATACAATCAGAAACACCTTTAGTATTTAAATTTATTGACTTTTTTAAAAATGAACTTAATATATATAACTATGATTATTTAGGTTTAATTTATTACGAATTCAAAAATGATAAATGGGTTACACATAATATTTCATATATAAATAGTACTGAATCAAAAAATAGTTTTACATTTTATAGAGTATTTCCTTCATCCATTAGTGATAAAAACAAAACAATGTCAAAATTTCTTACAAGTAAAAAATTTATAATGGACCAATTAAAAATTGATGAATTTGATTACAATAGAATATATAAGTCATTTGATTTAAATAATTATTCTAATTATAATAATACTTATTTTACATATAGTGGAGATCCAAGTGATCCTAAAAATAATGTTGTATCAGATAATACTAAATTATCAAATGTAATTGGAATAATAATGATAAATAGTTCTAATTCTAATTCAAGTCTAGAAGATTTATCAAGAAGTATATTTACATTAGGTACTATTTATTCATTACATAAAAATAATCAAAATTACTATTTAAAAGCTGCAGCAAATACTGGATATATTAATATAAGTGTCCAAACTTCAAATAATAAAATTAAAAGTACCGGGGGGATAAACAAAATGAAACACGTATTATATTGTATTTTAGACCAAGTAGAAGAATTAAATTATAAACTTTTATTAGAAATTATATTAAATTCAAATATTGATAATTTATGGTATAATGAAGAAATTAAATTTGATATGAAAGAATTATTTTCAGATATTGATTTTAGTAATCCAAGACTTACGCAAGAAAACTATAATGAATTAAATACTTATCTAATTAATCTAGATGACTTTAATGAAGTCTTATTAGAGTTAGACACAATTAATAAAAATTTAAATGATTATAAATATAAATTCTATCTAAATTATAATTCTATTTATAATATACTAAATACACAAAAAAAATTAGAAGAATCTGTACTAGTTTCTTTAATTACTTACTTATTATATGATCTGGATAATTATAAGATAAATGAATCATACCGTAGTTTTTATAATAAACGTTGGTTACTTAATTTATTAGAGTCATCTTTATTTAATACTAAATTATTGGATATTGCTTTAGTATCATCATCTCAACTTAAATCAGTAACACAATCACGTATTGCCGATAGTGGTTCTTTTACATCTAATACGTTTATTTTGTCAAAAAAATGGGGTGATAAAGATTCTAGTAAATATAATAAGTTAGATAATTAATATAATTAATTATACATATAAATATAATCATAAATAGTCTCTATTTTAATTTTACTAATCTCAATATCAAATATAATTGAATATAACTCTAACGCCTTTTCAAATAACTGTTCTAGAATTATCACATCATCTAATGCTCTATGATGACGTGAACAATCTATTTTATAAATCTCACATAAAGTTTTTATAGAATGTGAATTTCTATTTGGTAATAATTTACGAAATAATAATAAAGTATCTATACTTTTACATTTAACATTAAAATATCTTTCAATAAATCTTAAATCAAATCTATCTCCATTATGAGCTATTAAATATACTTCTTTATATTTATTATTTTTTTTTTCAAAATCAAACCAATCATTTATTAATTCATATGATTGTTCTAATGTATTTCTATATTTTAATTTACTATTTGTAATACCAGTTAAATTTTCAATAGTACTAGATATTAATCTTTGCGGATTTATTAATTTATTGAAAGTATTACCAAAATTATCTTTTGCACCTATTTCTATTATAGAATCATTCTTTGTATCAACACCACTTGTTTCTAAATCGTAGAAAATAATACGATTCATTTTAATATACTAATTAAAAAAATCAATTTTTAAATAAATTATATATTTTTATATTTTTATATTTTTATATTTTTATATTTTTATATAAATCTTTTTATTTTATTTATTAATTCATTAGAGTTATCTAATAATGTATTTAACATAGTTTTATTTATAGGTTTGTTTACAAAAATATAATCATGTCCTACATTTTTTATTTTATCTTGATTGATTTCAGTATTTTCAGAATTTTTAATATTTTCTATACTTTCTAAGTTCTCTAATTCATTATTATTTTCAATATCTAAAATAATATTACTATCATCAAATAATAAATCCAAATCATTATTAATCATATTAAAATTAGTTTCTTCATTATCTGATTTAGTTGTAGAAATCTCACTATATATCCATTTATTATTAAATAATTCATGCCAGTCTAATCTTTTATTATAATCAACTATTAATAGTTTATTTATTAAATCTTTACACTCATAACTAAATTTTGAACTAGTTAATATAGGTTTACTATTATTAATTTTATGAATTAAATCACTTATATTATTAGATTTAAATGGGTGATCTTTCATTACAATCTCATACATTATAATACCTAATGACCATATATCTGATTTTATATTATATTGTTGATTTTGTAATAATTCCGGTGCCATATATAATGGACTTCCACATACCGTGTCGGTTAGTAATGTATCCTTAAATTCTTTTGCAAATCCAAAATCACATAACTTTATTATTTTTGTTTGTTTATCAATTAATATGTTATGTGGTTTTAAATCTCTATGAACAATATTATTATCCATAATATATTTAATTGCTTCAATAATTTGTTTTATAATAAATTTAGTATCCTCCTCATTAATTTCATTATTATTAATGTAATTATATAAATCTGTTTCACATAATTCTAAAATTAAAAAAACATATTTATCGGTATGTATTGTCTCATATAATTTAATTATATTTTTATGATTTAATCTGGACATTATATCTATTTCTAAATTTACGTATTTAATATATTTAGGATCAGATTTTTTATAAATTTTTTTAATTGCATATTTATAATCTAAATTACTTTTTTCATATCCAATATATACTTTAGAAAATGTTCCCTTACCAATATAATTAGTATCGTAAATATAATTATTTATGGATTTCATTAATATATAATTATTATATTATAATTTTTTTTATGTTTTTATTTCTTCATATTATATATATAACAATGACTATTGCAAAACCGGTCTTTTTTAATGAACTAGGACAAATGTCCAGCATGCAGAATGCTTTAGGAGAGAATGAGATGGGTTTTCGAAGAAATACTAATGGAAATTTTGATACTTTAATTGTTCCAAATATTTTAAACGATGACCCAGGTTCTACATTCCATATTAAGGGTAACGATAATCTAGGAGAATTCGATTACATAAAATTTAGTGCAGAAAACAATAATAGAACAATTGATATTGAAGTTTCAAAAGATATCAACGACAAAATTAAAATAGATAACTCAAAGGGAACCACCACAGGTTCACTAACAGATGGTAGTATATTATTTAATGCTCCTTTAGGTGGTATAGGTATAAACTTTAATATGAATAAATTGTTACATATAGGTTCAGGAAAAATGAAATTTGAATCTACTAACACCGACCCGGAATCTGTTTTATTTACTACAAGTGGAGGTATGAAACTAGATATTAATGAAAATTTAGTATCAATAATTACAGGTAACAATGAAGAAACAATAAATGGACAAAGAACTTTAATTACAACAGGAACTACAAGTGAAACATTATATAGTGAAAAAACAGTAGTAATTAATTCAAATCTTATTGAAACAGTAACAGGTAATAATAATTTACATATTGAAGGTGATAATACAGAAACAATTAAAGGTAGTAGTAATGTTACAGTTAATGGTTCTTCTGGTTATACACTTAAAGCAGAAGAAGTACCACCCCCTAGCACCGGTACTATATCTGTTTGGAATCCCCCTAATGAAGTCTTTATAACTAATTATTCTAGTGTAAATCCTCCTACTGCTCCATTGCCTACAATACGTCTAGTAGATGGCTTTACAGATACAGGTAATTCATATCCAGTTCTTAATAGTGTTGGTTTGTATATTTTCAGTGATACAACACTGAGTAAGTTTTTAACTTATCCTTGGTATATTCCTATTAATAACAATGGAAACGTTTCTAATACTTGGACTTCATATACAGCACAATTAGAAGACATAAAGAGTTTAATAGTTTTTGAAAACATTTCACCTTGGGATGCAAATACTGCAAATGACTATGTATTAAATCCAAGATATATAAAGCTCGATCAGGATTATATAGATAATAATTATAATGTAATAATACCTGGAAATGTTGTTTATAGATTAAGTGTTTTTGCTTCTCGAGGAGCACCGACTATGCAGCATAACAATAGTTCTAATTTATATTTTTATCTTTATGATAGTAATGATAATAAAGTGTCTTTTTGGCACCATTCAGATACTACTGAAAATTCAGAATTAAAATTATCACAATTAAAATTATCTCAAGGTAATATAGATATTGATACAACTAAAAATCATACATTAACTGTTAATGGTAATAGTAATCAAATTATTAATGGCACAAATAACTTAATTGTAACTGGAAAAACAAATGAAACATTATATGATGAAAATTGTGTATATATTTATAGTGATAATAAGGAAACAATTATGAGTAATAATAGTATATATATAGAAGGTATAAGTAGTGAAACTGTTAAAAATACACGTAGTGTTGTTATATCAGGTGCAAATAGTGAAATTTATGCAACTACTAATACATTAGTAGTAACAGGAGAAAATAATGAGACTTATGGTTCTAATTATAAAAA
>Ga0209630_10004697_pt1 | contig 11890 bp, 11 predicted proteins | sample COG_01_FD_184745 | JGI IMG/M metagenome (GOLD analysis project Ga0209630, IMG submission 184745) | Pelagic Microbial community sample from North Sea - COGITO 998_met_01 (SPAdes) (version 2) | ecosystem: Environmental > Aquatic > Marine > Neritic zone/Coastal water | place: Helgoland, sampling... | reverse complement strand
TAAGATATTTTAAAAATACAAAATATAAAAAAAACTCTGAATACAACAATAAATACTCTCTTAAATCTTTATTGGGGAATATTAATGGCAGATCATCAAAAAAATTAAATGAATTTTTAACACAATCTTTTCAATAATTCTAAAATAATTCCTTACTATATATTTTATTTTTTCCTTTATATATTTTTATATAATGATAATCAATCAAGCTTCTTGAGCTGTTATCATAAGGTAAGAAAATATTATTTTGATGACTGTGCTTTAACAGCATTTCATTTAAATTATTCATGTGTTGAAAGCTTGATATGTAGAATTTACAATTCTTAAGTTTGTAATTTATTTTTTTTAGCTTTTTAAAAATACTAATTTTTTTTCTTTTTTTATAAATATCATTATTTTTGATTTCAAAATAATTAATATTTTTAATATTTAAAAGTTCTTTATTAAATAACTTTATAAAAATATTAGTATGATCATTACTTCCAATAACGACTAGTTGATTGTTGTTATCAAAATTGTTTAAATATTCTCTGGTTTTTTCAAATACTCTTTTTAGACAATGGTCTTGTGCAATATTATTATTAATTGTAACTTTTTTTTTTAATTCATTTTTAGAAAATCTTTTTGTAATAATTTTAATTGCTTTTGCCTCATTTTTTTTAATTAGTATATTTTTATAAAATTCTAATTTTTTTAAAAGAGTTTTTTTATTTGAGGGGTTAAATTTTTTAAGATTTATTAAGTTATTTTCTAAAACGATATAATGTAAATTTGTTTTTAGGGCTGAGATAATTCCATCTAAGGGATCTTCAATTAGTGGTTCTCCAGCATTATTAAATGAAGTATTGAGTAATACAGGTACTTTGGTAATTTTTTGAAACTCTTTGATTATTGAATAAAATTTATAATTTTGTTTTTTATTTACTGTTTGCACCCTAGCTGTATTATCCACATGAAGTGCTGAAGGTATTTTATTTTTTTTTTTACATTTTGTAACCCTAAGCATAAAGGGAGATATTTTTATGTGAAAATATTTTAAGGACTCTTCCTCTAATATAGCTGGAGCAAATGGTCTAAAAACTTCCCTGTGTTTTATATATTTATTTATAAAATCTCTAATATTTTTTTTTCTAGGATCAGCTAAAATGCTTCTATTTCCTAAAGCTCTTGGCCCATACTCGCTTTTACCGTGAAAATTACCAATTATATTTCCATCTGATATTAGTTTTGCTATTTCTTTTGGAGTTACTTTTTTAAATTTTATTTTAAATTTATTTAAAATAAAATTTATTTCATTATCTGTGTACTTAATACCTGTATACGCATTATCAAATGGGATTCTTGCTTTTTGTTTAAAAATATTATGATAAGCCCAAATAGCTAATCCAAATGGTATACCTGAATCAGAACAAGCAGGAAAAACAAACATGTCCTTATATTTATTTGACCGAAACATTTTTTCATTGGCAACAGAATTTAGAGCAACACCTCCAGCTAAACATATGTTTTTTTCTTTTGTAATTTGAAATAAATCTTCACCAAGTTTTTTCATTACTTTTTCAGAAGTGTTTTGAATCATATAAGCGTAATCTCTAAAGTATTTACTCATCACATTTTTTTTATTTGATTTTTTAACTTTACTCCTAATTACGTTAGGTCTAAAATTTCTGTTTTTATGATTCATTACGTCAGAGTAAGGCATTCTAAGCATAAACTTGCTAAAGTCTGTCTCAATACCATTTATTCTTACTGGAATTTTATGTTTATTATTAAATTTACCATATGGTGCAAGGCCCATAGTTTTTCCCTCACCTCCAGTTCTTAAATTTAAAATTTCTTTAGTGACCGCTCCATAAGCAGCACCTATTCCATAAAATTTATAATTTTTTAATAATCTAATTTTATTTCCTTTGCCAATAAAATAACTATTTGTTTCTACATCAGATCCATTACCATCAACGATTAAAATTGCTGATGATTTGAATTTACTTGAGTAATAAGTACTGGCAGCATGAGCTAAATGATGGTTTATTTGGATAATTTTTTTTTTATTAAAGTTTAAATTTTCTTTTATGTAATCAAAAGCTTGATAATTATATGATGGTCCAGATCTAAGCCATTTTTTTTCACGAATCCAGTCACTTATTATTAAATTTATTTCACTTAGTTTTTTTATTTTAAAATACTTCATACAATAAAGAATAGAGTGAATAGGAAATGTATAGGGATATTTTTTTCTTAATAAACGCTCTTCACTTATTGCAATAATTTCAGGTTTAATATTTTTTCCAAATTTTATAATTGCAGCTCCAGAATCATGATTTGCATAAGATTGAATTCCTAAGATATATTTTGCCATTTTAAAAGCCTTAATAATAGTAATTTAGTCTAATGTAAATTTAATAATATATGATTAATACTATAATTTTTTTGACCAAAAAATCTGTTGATATTTTGCCTTAAATTAAACAACAACTTATTATGTAAATATAACTTTAATAAAAAACAAATAACTTTTAACTAAATAGTTTTAAAAATGAAGATCATTTGTATCGTTCAAGCAAGAATGGGTAGCCAAAGATTGCCAGGAAAAGTTTTAATGAATGGTGCTAATAGAAAACCTCTTATTTTAAATTTGTTTGAAAGAATAAAAAAAAGTAAATATTTAAATAAAATAATTGTAGCAACAACAAATCTAAAAAAAGATTTAAAAATAGTTCAAATTTGCAAAAAAAATAATATTAAGTACTTTAGAGGAAATCATTTAAATGTACTAGATAGGTATTATAAATGTGCATTAGAATATAAAGCTGACACAATATTAAGAATTACCGCAGACTGTCCTCTTTTAGATTATAAATTTATAGATAATTTTATCCATAAATATGTTAAAAAAAAAAATTTTGATTATTTATCTAATACTTATCCAATAAGATCAGTTCCAAAAGGATACGATTTAGAAATTTTTGATTTAAGAGCACTTGAAAAGAGTGCTAAAAATGCAAAAACAAAATATGATAAAGAGCATGTAACCCCCTATATTAAAAAAAATCATAAAAAATTTAATATTTTAAAGGTAGATTTTAAAAACTCATTTAAGAATTATAGGCTTACTTTAGATTATATTGAGGATTATATCTTAATAAAAAATATTTTTAATGCTTTATACAGGAAAAATAAATATTTTGGATTAAAAGATGTAATTAATTACTTAAAAAAAAATAAAATATCCAAGATAAATAAAATTTATATCTAATGAAAAAAATTATTAATTATGGACAACATACAATATCTGAAAATGATATTAAAGCTGTTTCTAAAGTACTTAGGAGTTCATTCCTTACCCAAGGGCCTTTTGTAAAAAAATTTGAACAAGCACTTGCAAATAAATTTAAAACAAATTTTTGTACTGTTGTTTCCAGTGGATCTTCCGCACTTAATATGATTGGTAAATTATTGAAATGGAAAAGAGGAGATGTTGTTTTAACTACACCAATTTCATTTCTTGCGACTTCTAATTGTATTGAACTTTGTAATGCTAAAACAAAATTTATAGATATAGATGATACAACATTTACGATAGATCCTAACAGAGTTGAAGATTATTTAAAAAAAAACAAAAAAAAAATTAAAGCACTAATAGGAGTGGATTTTGCTGGTCATCCTTGTGATTGGCAAAATCTAAGATATTTAGCTAATAAATATAATTTTCATCTTATAAATGATGGATGTCATGCCATGGGATCAAAGCTGAAAAATGATATTGGATACGGCTGTAAATTTGCTGATTTTTTAACACAAAGTTATCACCCTGTAAAAACCATCACATCAGGTGAGGGAGGATCAATTTTATCAAATGATAAAAAATTTGATGATGAATTAAAAATTTTGAGAAGCCATTCTATGACAAAAAATATAAAAAAACCTTTATGGTTTTATGAAATTGAAGAGCCTGGTTATAATTACAGATTAAGTGACATTCATAGTTCTTTAGGTTTATCGCAATTAAAAAAAATCGACAAATTTGTCAAATTAAGAAGGGAAGTTGCTAAATCTTATAATTTTTTGCTAAAGGATAAAGCGAATATTATTATTCCAACAGAAAAAAAAAATGTGTATCATTCCTATCATTTGTATCCTCTACAAATAGATTTTGATAAATTAAAGATAAATAAAGATGTTTTTTTTTCAAAAATGTATAAAAGAGGCATTAAATTACAAGTTCATTATATACCAATATTTTTGCAACCATATTATAAAAAAAAATATAAATTAAATCCAAAAGATTTTCCAAATGCATGTAATTTTTATAAAAAAGAAGTATCATTACCAATATATCCAAATTTAAAAAAAAAGGAGATTAGTTTAATTGTTCAAAGTATATTTGATTTAATTTAACTTATTATTATGTCAAAAAACTCTTACTTAATAACAGGAGGAACAGGAAGTTTTGGAAATGCTTTTGTAAGCAATTTAATTAAATTTAAAAAAAATATTTCTAAATTAGTAATTTTTAGTAGAGATGAACTCAAGCAATCAATAATGTCTTCAAAATACCCTCATTCAAAATATCCATTTATAAGGTTTTATATAGGGGATGTAAGAGATAGCGAAAGGATCTTATCAGCTTCGGAAGGAATTGAAAACATTATCCATGCAGCTGCTTTAAAACAAGTCCCTTCTACAGAGTATAATCCTTTTGAGGCTGTTCAAACAAATATAATTGGCTCTCAAAACGTAATCAAAGCAGCATTATCAAATAATGTAAAAAAAGTTGTGGCTTTATCTACAGATAAGGCTTGCGCACCTATAAATCTTTATGGTGCAACAAAACTTTGTTCAGATAAACTTTTTATATCTGCAAACAACATAAAAGGCAAAAGAGATATTAAATTTTCTGTTGTAAGATATGGTAATGTTTTTGGAAGCAGGGGTTCTGTTTATCCATTATTTAAAAGTTTGATAGATGAAAAGACTTTTCCTATTACTGATAAAAATATGACCAGATTTAATATTAGTTTAGATGAGGGTGTTTCTTATGTAATGTGGGCAATAGAAAACTCATATGGCGGTGAAATTATAGTTCCAAAATTGAAGAGTTTTAAAATAACCGATTTGGCAAGAGCAATGGATCCTAAAAAACAAAACAAAATAATTGGTATCAGAGCAGGTGAAAAAATTCATGAACAAATGATTTCAAAAAGTGATAGTTACAACACGTTAGAAATGAAAAAGTTTTATGCAATATTAAACACCAATAACAAACTAATTAAACAATATTATTTAAAAAAATTTAAAGCAAAAAAAGTAAAAGAAGGCTTTGAATATTCAAGCAACATTAATACTGATTTTATGTCTATTACAGATCTAAAAAAGGAAATCCAAAATTATGAAAAAAAATTATAATAAAATTATTAATGAAATTACTTCTGCAAGAAGAAAGAATAATGTGAATTGGATGAACTTATTAAAATTAGCAATTAAGTCATCCCCTGTAGAAGCAAAAAAAATTCTTAAAAAAATCAATCTTCAAGATAAAGAAATTTCTAAACTTGTTTCAAAATTATCTTAAAAATAATGAATTTATATATTCATCTTGAAATTTCAGCGAGAGAGGAAGATTCTAATTTGTTAAAGTCTGTGCTTGCTGCGCATGCTGGATTTGATGTATTAATAAGTGTTTCTAACATTTATAATTTTTTATTTAAAAAAAATTTTTTAAAAAAAGGTGTTTTTCATACTAAAAGTTTAGAACATGATAATTGGAAAAAAAATTTAATCCAAATTATATATTCACTAGGAAACAAAATTACTTCATTAGATGAAGAGGCAGGAATAATAAAAGATAAAAAAAGTTTAGAAATTTTTTTAAGAGCACGGTTTACTAACGACTCACTGTCAAAAATAAATAAAGTTTTTTGCTGGGGTAATGATGATTATATTATGTTAAAAAAACTTTTTCCAAAATTTAAAGATAAATTTTTTTTAAGCGGGTCCTCACGAGTCGATATGTGGAAACAAAAGTTTAAAACATATTGGTTAAAGAATAATGGTATTAAAAAAGAAAAAATTTTGGTTTCATTAAATTTTCCTATTGTTAATGGTTATTTAACTTACAAAACTTTAATTAATAATTTGAGGACACATGGTTATTTCGATCGATCAAAAAAATTTAAAGATGAGCTTGATCAACTATACGAGATAAAAAAAACAAACTTTGAGCATTTTAAAAAAATGATAACTTTTTTGCTGGAAAAGCTACCTGATGAAAAGTTTATAGTTAGACCCCATCCAGTTGAAAAATCAGAAACATGGGTAAAATTGCTGTCTAATTTTAAGAATGTCGAAGTCGATAATAGTGTTAATTTTAATGAACAGCTATCCGAAAGTAAAATTTTAATCCATAATTCTTGCACGACATCTTTTCAAGCATCGCTTGCTAATAAAAAAGTAATATGTTTTAACCCTTCTAACTTTGATAATGAACATGGTAGAATTGCAAACAAATTAGGCAAGATGGTATTAAATGAAAATGAATTAATTAAAGAAATTAGATCATGTAATTTAGAAAAAAAAACTAAAAAAAAATTAGATCAAAAAATATTCAAGAAAAAAATAGAGAACATGAATCCAAATGAACTTTCATCAAATTTAATAGTAAAAAATTGGATAGAAGAAGGTAAAAATATAAAATTTGAAAAAAATAATTTTATTTTTTTAAAATTATTAATTTTATTTTATAATTTAGCATCATGGTCAAGAAATATTTTACTTGGAAAGGAGTATAAAAAACACAAGTTTAATAAATTTGATCAAAAAAAAATTCAGGAAAAAATCTTAAAAATAGAGAAGATATTAGATTTAAAAAATAAATCAAAAGTTATCAAACTAGCGAGTAATTGTATTTTAATTAAAAACAATGCATAAATTAAAAAATTATGACAAAAAAAAACTTTGGATCATTTATACGTGAATTAAGAATAAAAAATGGACTGGGCCAAAGAGAATTAGCTATTAAAATTGGAGTGTCCGCTTCATATTTAAATGATATAGAAAAAGAAAAACGTTCTGCACCCAAACAAAATGTAATTAAAAAACTTTCAAAATTATTGAAAATTAATATTGATACTTTGAATGATTTAGCAGGAATATCTAAAGGCAGCGTTGCCCCGGATATTAGTGAATACATTGAAAATAATCCAAAAATTGTCTCATTGATTAGAGCTATTAAAGAAAATAATCTTGATGAAGATCAAATTGAAAAAATTGAAAATTCATTAAATAAAAATAATTGTAAAGCATTAATTATTGCTGCCGGTTTGGGTAGTAGGCTTAAAAAACATACAGAAAATTGTCCCAAATGTATGTTAGATTTTGGTGGCAAAACTTTACTTCAGCGTCAATTAGATTCCTATTTAAAAAACAAAATTAAAGATATTTCTTTAGTTAGAGGATATAAAAAAGAAAAAATTAACTACAAAGGTATAAAATATTTTGAAAACAATGATTATGAAAATAACAATATTTTAAACTCTATTTTTTACGCTGAAAAAATTATTAATGGAAATATAATTATTTCATATTCTGACATACTTTTTGATTCTTCTGTGGTTGAAAGAACGCTAAATTCAGACCATGATATCTCCGTTGTAGTTGATATTGATTGGAGAGGTTATTATGTTGGTCGTAAAGATCATCCAATTTCAGAGGCTGAAAATGTAATATTTAACTCAAATAATGAGGTTGAAAAAATTGGCAAAATAAATACAGGTAATGAGGAAGTTCATGGTGAGTTTATCGGCATGATTAAGTTATCTAATCGTGGAACAGAAATATTTAAGGAACATTTTCAACGGTTAAAGAAGGTATATTGGAATAAGCCTTTTCAAAGAGCTAAAACTTTCCAAAAAGCTTACCTTACAGACTTTATCCAGGAACTTGTTGATATAGGTATAAAAGTTCATTGTGTTATTATTGAAAGTGGCTGGAAAGAAATTGACACGGTTGAAGATTATAAAAAAGCATTATTCGCATTTAACAAAAAATTCATAAAAAGTTAATATTTCTATTGTTTACTTTACTATTTTTACATGTTAATAATTAACTTGTAAGCGAACAAAGTTAATGATAACAAAGGTATAAATTATGCTAAAAAAAACAATACTTGTACTTTTTCTAGTTTTATTTACCGGAAACCTAAATGCTGAGGTAAAAACCTATAAAATGGTATTTGTACCTGCCAGTGAGAAAGGTGAAGAAAGTGATTATACTACTTTAATATCAATCACTGAAAAACTTTCAGGATTTAACATAGATACAATTAAAGTAACTGATTATAACGCAGCTGTTGAAGCGATGAGGGCTGGTAGAGCCCATATAGCTTGGTATGGAGGATTAACATATGTTAAAGCTGCAGAAATAGCTAATGCAGAAGCTTTTGCAGCAGGAGTAAGACCAGGTGAAAAAGATGCGGGTTACTATACTTACTTTGTGGTTAAAAAAGATAGTAAGTTACAAGAATTTAAAGATGTTAAAGGTAAAATTTTATCTTTAAACTCCATAGGATCAACAAGTGGTGATTTAATTCCACAAGTAGAATTAAGTAAAATCAATCTTTCAATAAAAAATAAAGATCATTTTGATAAAGTTTTTTATGCTGGTAGTCATGATGCATGTTTATTAGCAGTATTAAATAATCAATCCGATGCTTGTGGCATGAGTTCTAGAAATTTTGAGGCAAGATTAGAAGATGGAACTTTTAAAAAAGAAGATGTAAGGATTATACATAAGTCTGACAGAGTTCCACCACCACCACTGGCATACTCAAAAATGATTCCAAAAGAAGATAGGGATAAAATTAAAAAAGCTGTCTTAGAAGCTCATAATCATGGAGAGATAGGTGGGTATGGTGGAAAGATGTCTCACTATATGGAAGTTAAAGACTCTGACTACAATGTTTTAAGAGAAGTAATTGAATTAGTAAATAAGAATAAAAGTTAAATTAACAAAGGACTATTATGCTTGAAATAAATGATCTTAAAAAAACTTTTGAGAATGGTAGTCCTGCACTAAAAGGTGTTAATTTAAAAGTTAATAAGGGAGAATTTGTAAGTATTTTAGGACCTAGTGGTTCAGGTAAAACAACTCTATTGAGAACTATCAATGGACTTGAAACTTCAAGTGGAGGGGAAATTTATTTTGATAACAAAAAAATAGATAATGATAATATTCCAGAAGTTCAAAAAAAAACTGGAATGATTTTTCAAGAATTTAATCTAGTAAATAATCTATCAGCAATAAATAATGTTCTTACAGGTCTTTTAAATACTAGTAATAAATTTTTATCATTATTTTATTTATTTAAAAAAAATCAAAAAATTGAAGCTTTAAAAGCTTTAAAAACAGTAGGTTTACTTGAAAAATCTTATAACAGATCTGATGAATTATCGGGTGGTCAAAGACAAAGAGTTGGAATTGCAAGAGCCATAATTAAAAGACCATTATTGTTGTTAGCTGATGAGCCTGTTGCTAGCTTAGATCCTAAAGCTGCTAATTTAATATTATCGTTATTAAAAAAGATAAACAAAGAATATGGTACAACTATTTTATGCAACCTTCATCAAGTTGATTTAGCTAAAAAATACTCAGATAGATTAGTTGGTCTTCTGGATGGAAAGATTATATTTAATGAAAAATCTGAAAATATTAATAATTCTGAATTAGAAAAAATATACGTATAATATGGAAAGGAACGTTATTAAGCTAAAAGTAGACAATAAAGACAAAGATCTTACGACTTATCTTAAACCTCAATGGTCCTGGAAAACCCTTACCACTATAGGAATATTTTCATTTGTTTTAGTATTTGTAGTAAATGACTTAGAAATTGATTTTATTAAATTAGTAACAGATTCCTCAAAATATTTTGGAGACATTTTATCTAGAATGCTTCCACCTGATTTTAGTAATTTAAATCAATTAATTTATGCAATGTTTGAGACTATTGAAATTGCTTTTCTTGGAACTTTTATTGCTATAGTTTTATCAATTCCACTTGGATTATTTTCAGCAAGAAATTTAGCTCCAAATTATTTTATTTACTTAATCTGTAAAACTATAGTTATATTTTTTAGAGCAATACCAGAATTTATTATTGCAATGATTTTAGTTATTGCAATTGGCTTTGGTGCAATGCCAGGCGTTCTAGCTTTAGGTTTACACACGATGGGATTTTTAGCAAAATTTTATGCTGAAGATATTGAACATATAAACAAAGGGCCAATTGATGCTCTTAAATCATCTGGTGCAACTAAAAGTCAAATAATTTCATTTGGTGTTATACCTCAGATCTTACCATCTTTTGTTGCAAACAATTTGTATATCTTAGATAGAAATGTCAGAATGGCTACAATGTTAGGTATAGTTGGAGCAGGTGGAATTGGTTATGAATTACAATCATCATTTAGAATGTTTGAATATGAAAAAGTTTCCGCAATAATAATTCTAATATTCCTAACTATTTTTATTATTGATTATTTATCTTCGTATATAAGGTCAAAAATAAAATAAATTTATTTAAATTTTCATAAATTTATATCAATTCTATTAAGTCTTTAATATAGTTAACTAAATTAAAATAATAATTTGAACAATTAAAATATTTAAAAGTTCTGATGTCGTTAAAAACAATTAATATCGTGGGCACTGGATATAGTGGTTCATCAGCTATTTATGAATTTTTACAAAAAACAGAACTGTTTCATGATCCATTTAATAATAATCAGCTTTCAATAACATATGATCCTGGTGGTTTAATCGAATTAGAAAATTTAATTAAGAATCAGTTTACACCAAACAAAGCAAGACTAGTCTATATAAGTTTTAATAAATTAATTGATTATTATTGTTTAAAAAGTGGAAGATTAAAATTAGGTAAAGATTTAATTAAGTGTAAAAAAGATTTGAGAAAAATTCTTAGTAATTATATAAGTAGCATTACAAATTTAGAGTTTAGAGGAGAGTCTAGTTTTATTAATTTTCAAAAAAGTAGTTTTGATAAAATTAAACTTAAAACTGTTTCACGATATTACAAATTCATTAAAAAAAAAAGAAAGAATCAAGATAAATTTATTATTTTTTGTGATATTGAAAGATTTTATACCGAAACAAAGAATTTAATTTTTGAATTGGTAGAAAAAGACAATTTTTCAAAAAAAGATATAATATTAGACCAAGCAGGAACTATTTTTAACCCTATTTCCTCTGTCAAATTTTATAAAAATCCTTTAAGTATATGTGTGCTTAGAGATCCAAGAGATATATATTCAGAGATAAAAAATATTACTAATAAATTTCCAGCTTACAACTTAAAAGTATTTGTAAATTGGTATAAACAAATAATAAATAAAATTGATATTAATGAAAAAAAAGACAAAAGAGTTTTATTTGTTAATTTTGAAGACTTTGTAATGAATAAAGACAAAACATTAAACAAAATATTTAATATGCTTGAAAAAGATATACCAGATTTAAAAAAAATTAGCTTTGATTTTTCAAAATCAAAAAAAAATATCTCAATCTATAAAAATCTTTTAAAAAATTATGAGATTAATTATATTGAGAATAATTTGAAAAATTATCTTTATAACTTTTAAAATTTGTATGGAATTAATGGAATAAGATTTCAGGATTATTTTATTAAAATTAAAATGAGAAAAATAATAAAATCAATAGGAACATATATATGGAGGCAATATAATGATAATTTTTTACAGATTGTATTGTAGATTAATAATTGAGAAAATTTTTTTTAATTAAATTCTTTAAATAATGAGTTTAAGCTACAAAAAATTGAACGAAACTCATTTAAAAATTACGTATAAATGGATAA
>Ga0209630_10004696_pt1 | contig 11892 bp, 15 predicted proteins | sample COG_01_FD_184745 | JGI IMG/M metagenome (GOLD analysis project Ga0209630, IMG submission 184745) | Pelagic Microbial community sample from North Sea - COGITO 998_met_01 (SPAdes) (version 2) | ecosystem: Environmental > Aquatic > Marine > Neritic zone/Coastal water | place: Helgoland, sampling... | reverse complement strand
TTAATCTGGCCATGATGTTCCTCTTCTTATCTTGTATAAAACTTTAAGTTCTTTCCGGTTAAAAAATAACCAGTGTTTTGTGGGAGAGCTATTCTACTGAATTCAATCCTTTTGTGCCATGATTTGGCTGACAAAATCATCATAAAATGCCGATTGTCGACAACTACCCAGGTTGGTGGTGGTAATAATCGCCTTGATCTCTGACAAGGCGGTATCAAAGTCATCATTTATAACAATGTATTCAAAGTCTTTGTAATGAGAGATTTCCACACATGCGGCGTCCATCCTGCGTTCGATTGTCTCCGTGTCATCCTTTTGGCGTGAAATTAATCTATTATGCAGTGTTTGATAATCAGGTGGCAGGACAAAAATACTAACGCTATTACGCAATTGAGATTTTACTTGCTGAGCGCCTTGCCAATCTATTTCAAGGATGAAGTTTTTACCAGTAAGCATTTCTTGTTCGACCCAGTCTTTTGGTGTTCCATAGTAGTTACCAAAGACTTTGGCATACTCAAGGAAGTAATCTTTCTTAATAAGATCTATGAACACAGTTTCATTTACAAAGTTATATGCTTCACCGTCCTTCTCCCCCGCTCTTGGTTTACGCGTAGTATATGAAATAGAAACATCGATATTATTTTCTCCCGTGATTAGGGATTTTATGAGTGATGTTTTACCTGCACCAGAAGGTGCAGCAATAATAAACAATGTACCGCTTTTATTTTTAATAGGCATATAACTATTCGATATTCTGAATTTGTTCACGCATTTGTTCAATCAATACCTTTAAATCAACCGATGAATTAGTAGTATCCAGATGAGCAGATTTTGAACCTAATGTATTCGATTCACGATTCATTTCTTGCATAAGAAAATCCAGGCGTCGACCAACGGGACCGTCTTGATCAAGTACTCGTTGTACTTCATCAATATGCGCATCCAGGCGATCCATTTCTTCTGCCACATCCATTTTTTGTGATAATAACAATAGTTCTTGCTCAAGTCGGTCATTATCAAACTCAGCGCTTAGCTCTTGTACGCGTAGGGTTAACTTTTCACGAATGCCATCGAGAATGGTTGGCATTTGCCCGCGGACTCGGGCAACGATTTCTTTAGCGGCTTTACTACGATCCAGGATCATCGTCCTGGTCTTCTCGCCTTCACGCTGGCGAGTATCAATAACTGCAGCAAGGGTTTCATCGACTAATTCTAGTAATGGTCCACTTATCGCTTCTGGATCGGGAACATCTCTATCAAGAACTCCAGGCCAACGTAATAATTCAAGTGGATTGATTGGCGCAGGTGTTTTTAATTGTGCATTTGTTGTTTCAGCAGTTTCCAGAATTTTAGTTAGCAGGTCATGATTTACGGGTAATGTCCCTGTAAAATTTTCACGTTGATCATAACGAATATTGCAATCAATTTTCCCGCGCTTGAGTTGTTTCGATAGTCGATCGCGAATAGCTTGTTCAAGCAGACGTAATTCTTCAGGCAGGCGAATCGACATTTCCAGATAACGGTGATTGACGCTCCTTATTTCGCAAGAGGCTTCACCCCATTCTCCAGAATGTTCAGCTCTGCCATACGCGGTCATGCTCTTTATCATTAAATTATCCTTTTCATTATCATTATTTGTTAATACTAACGTTTCACTGCTATATGGGAAATACGCAGACACAATTTATCGTTATAATGCAGCACTTTTTTACAGGAGACTAATATGCGCCCAAGCGGACGTTCACCGGATCAACTTAGACCAGTCACAATAACAAGGAACTTCACCTGCCATGCTGAGGGCTCGGTATTGATAGAATTTGGAAATACTAAGGTTATTTGTAATGCCAGTTTTGATTCTGGCGTTCCCGGGTTTTTACGTGGTAAGGGAACCGGCTGGGTAACTGCTGAATACGGCATGTTACCTCGGTCTACCGGATCTCGTATGCGCCGCGAAGCAAACCAAGGCAAACAAGGAGGACGCACCTTGGAGATTCAGCGTTTAATTGGCCGTTCGCTTAGAGCTGTTGTTGATATGGGTGCGCTAGGTGAAAACACCATTGTTATAGATTGCGATGTTATTCAAGCTGATGGTGGAACACGTACGGCTTCAATTACAGGTGCTTATGTTGCGTTGGTTGATGCAATAAATAATGCAAAAGAAAAAGGCTTAATTACGGCCGACCCGCTTAAAGGCATGATCGCTTCTATCTCAGTTGGTATTTATGAGGGTACGCCAGTTTTGGATTTAGATTATCCAGAAGACTCAAATGCTGAAACCGACATGAATGTTGTTATGAATGATGAAGGCAAATTCATCGAGGTTCAGGGAACGGCTGAAGGTCATGCCTTCTCATCTGAGGAATTAAACAGCATGCTAGATTTGGCTAACAAAGGTATATCGGAATTATTCGAATATCAACGTAATGCCCTGCAACAATAATTGTTGAGGAATTTAACTTGGAAAAGCAAGAGATAGTGCTCGCGAGTAGCAACCCGGGTAAGGTTAAAGAAGTAAATGAATTACTAGCAGATACAGTTTTTCATATACTTCCTCAATCTGAGTTTGATGTTGTTGAGGCGGAAGAGACGGGGTTAACTTTTGTAGAGAACGCAATACTCAAGGCACGTAATGCTGCTCGTTATACTAATCTTCCAGTAATTGCCGATGATTCTGGTATAGAAGTCATTGCACTAAAAGGACAACCTGGGATTTACTCCGCACGTTATGCAGGTTTAGATGCTAGTGATGAAGATAATCTCAATAAACTTATCGAAGCTATCAAAACATTGGATGAAGTGGATCGTAATGCGCGTTTTGTATGTTCAATGGTTTTTCTTAGACATGCAGAAGATCCAACGCCTCTTATCTCACAGGGGATTTGGGACGGTGTTGTTATTACCGAACCACGTGGCCTAAATGGTTTTGGTTATGACCCCATGTTTTATGTACCAACACATGATTGTACTTCAGCTGAATTATTGCCGGAAATAAAAAACCAGCTAAGCCACCGCGGACAAGCGTTAACCTGCCTTATCAAACAAATCTGTAAAATGTAATTTCAAATTACTATTGATAACTTACACATGCAACATTACCTGCAGGGCATAACAATATCGAGTCCATGGGCATAATAAATGACGCTTTTAACCTTCCATGAAAACCCACCGTTATCGCTTTATATTCATTTGCCCTGGTGTGTAAAGAAATGTCCTTATTGTGATTTTAATTCACATGAGTTTTCTCCTACAGGATTTGAAGAAGAAAATTATATAGAGGCATTAATTCACGATCTTGATTCGGAACTCCCGCGGATCTGGGGGCGAACAATCAACACTGTTTTTATTGGAGGAGGGACCCCCAGCTTATTTTCCCCAGAGTCATTGGATAAGTTGCTCAGTGCGATACGTGCAAGATTAAATATACATCCGGCAATAGAAATTACGTTGGAGGCAAATCCAGGTACAGCAGAAGCAGGAAAATTTCGTGGGTTCAGAGAAATTGGAATCAATCGTTTATCGCTCGGCGTGCAAAGTTTTGATGACAAATATTTAAACGCATTAGGTCGTATTCATGATGCGGCTCAGGCACACCATGCTATTGAGCTCGCTCAAGAAGCCGGATTTGAAAACTATAATATTGATTTAATGTTCGGTTTACCGGGCCAATCGGTTAGTGAAGCACTGGGTGATCTTGATAAAGCAGTAACTCACTCTCCAACGCATATATCCTGGTATCAATTAACCATAGAACCAAATACTGTTTTTAATTCAAGGCCACCGACTTTACCTGATGATGACGATGTCTGGACTATGCAAGAGCAGGGACAGTCTTTTCTTGAAACAAAGGGGTTTAAACAATATGAAATTTCGGCCTATGCTAAAGACAAGCATCTCGCATTACATAACCTCAATTACTGGCAATTTGGTGATTACCTCGGCATAGGTGCGGGCGCACATGGCAAGATCACAAATGTGGCGGAAAAGAAGATTGAGAGGTTTACACGTCATAAGATACCAAAACGTTATATAGAATTGGCTGGGACGGATGCTGTTATTACTGAAACAAGAAAATTAAAACGTGATGAGTTAGCGCTTGAATTTGTAATGAATGCTTTCCGCTTGATTGAAGGTGTTCCAACACACCTGTTTTCTGATCGAACTGGCATGCCCATAAAGAGTGCTGAGGCAGAATTACACTTAGGCGAAGAGAGCGGGTTGATTGAATGGCGGCTTAATGAAATTAAACCTTCCCCAAAGGGTCTACGTTACTTAAATGTATTACTTGAGATCTTTGTGAAGTAGTCGCGAATATACGACAAAAAACTCATGGATTACTAGCTTTATAATCTTAGAAAAGATAGTATTTTTATCCTTGTTTATAAGCTCTTGAAAAATAGATCAATATCAAAAATATATGCTAACTGAAGCCATTAAAAGCAACATTATTTCAATCAGCCTGTCTGAATTAGAGTCCCTATGCGCGGAATTCATGGCTGAAAATGGTGAGCATACGGAAGAGGATTTCGTCCATCATCTTTATAATACAAAACGTATTACCTCAAATGAATTCAAGAATATTCAAACTCACGGAAAGATTGAGCTTCCCGATATCGGAGACATCAGTGACATATGTGCTATAAACGATATTGGTAAAAAGCAGTCGAATTCAGAAGCTTCTACCAAAGAGATCAGTGGTACCTATGTCGATGATGAGAATTACACCATTCTCGAATCGATTGATGAAGGAGCCATGGGTGAAATTCTGATCGCAAGGGATAATAAGCTAAACCGTACAGTAGCCTATAAAAAGATTCATGCACATGTTGCAGAGATTCCGAGCTACTTGGGACGGTTTTATATGGAAGCGCAGGTTACTGCATAGTTGCAACACCCCAATATCGTTCCTGTCTATGATTTAATGACGACTAACACTTCTGTCGGTTATGCGATGAAGTTGATTGACGGTATAACATTGAAAGATCACATCAGGGAAACTCAGGATCAATACGTTAAAAATGGTGCGCCTGATGAACACCATACCCTGCACGCCAGACTCGAACATTTTCTAAAAGTTTGTGATGCGATGCATTATGCGCATCGCAAAGGTGTTATCCATCGTGACTTGAAGCCATTAAACATCATGATAGGTCCCTATAACGAAGTCTATGTCATGGACTGGGGGATCGCTAAAACAGTTGAGGTTGATAAGGATACCTTTGGTGATAAAACAGTACTGGTTGGTCATGAAGAAGTTGATGATGATGATAAGACCAAGATGGGGCAGGTCATGGGTACACCAGCCTATATGTCGCCGGAACAAGCAGAAGGTGAGCATGATATTCTTGATCATCGTAGTGATCTTTACTCATTAGGCCTCATTCTATTTGAGCTAGTAACATTCCACCGCGCCATCAATGGTAAGACTACTGAACAAGTAATGATGAAGGCTCGCCGTGGTCACATAGACCCGCCTCCAGCATACGGCAAACAAGCGGACGATCAGGAACAGTTGTTAGCCATTGTAAAAAAAGCAACCCAATACATGCCAGAAGATCGATATCCTACGGTTGCTGACTTTGCAGATGATATTCGTCGTTTCATGCATGGCGAAGCGATTAAGGCACGACCTGAATCCAGAAAACAAAAATTCATGCGTTGGGTAACGCATCACAGAAAGGCAGCAGTTAATATCGTACTTTATTCTGTACTTGCGAGTTTCTTATCTGTGGTAGCTATTTTGGTACTACAAATGCAAACCATGAAGGAATCTCAAAGCGATGATAAAATTACAAACCGGTTCATAAACAGTGTTGCGAAAAAATCTCAGCAGATTGATACACAATTTCTGAAATATGAAGCAATCCTGGAAGGTTTAGCCATTGGTGCTACAAACCTTTTAAATCAGGGTAGTCGGGATAAAACGCCTTACTACACTAATGACACCATCGCTATTTCTGGAAAAGGTCCAGCCGATTATAAATTCTCAGATGTGTATGGTTTTCCTGTTAGCGTTGATTATCACGTATATAAACTGGCTCCAGGGATTAATGAAAACGAGGTTAAACCTGTACTACAGAGGTTGAATCCTTTGCGGCATTCATTTAAATCATTAATGCTAAAAAGTTATAAAGAAGATATAGCGCCTGATGATGATGCCGCTGCTCGTGAAGCCATCATGCAAGAAGGTTTGCCCCTTGTCTGGTCATATGTTGTTCTGGAAAATGGTGTTATGGCTGAGTATCCCGGTAAGACAGGTTACCCAGAGGCATTTGATCCAAGACAACGTCCATGGTATCGAGGAACGCTTGAGAATACAGGGATTAACTGGCTTTCTCCTTATATAGATGTGGGTGGCCGCGGTGAATTGTTGCCTGCGACCAGTCCACTGTTTGATAATGATGGACAGTTAATTGGTGTTGCTGGTTTAGAAGTCACAATTGATTATATACGTAAGCGTTTAATGCCATTGTTCGGTGTAGATGGTCTTGAAGAGACTTATTTACTCAATGAAAAAGCGGAGATCATTGTCAGTTCATCAGACAAGACTCAATCTTATGGTCTTGGTACTTTAATCAATGCAATTGAAGATCTTGAAATATTCCCGAACGAATATGTTGCTAATAAGGTAAGCAGAGGACAATCAGGTCATTATTTTTATATTGAGCGCGGTCGTGAAAAAGTAATTGCATATTACAAAATGAATTCAACTGGTTTGTATTATGTTGCAAAGGCTGATGCTCAAGAGTTGTTAGAAGCAATAGAGTAATAATAGGTTTTCGCATCTCAGTGATTAATTATTAATACATTTACTTAATAATGGACTGGACAGTCTATATTCTGCGCTGTTCCGATAACTCACTCTACACGGGTATAACCCGTGATTTAAATCGAAGAATAATCGAACATAACAACGATAATCGTCTTGCAGCAGCGTATACTCGTGCCCGACGTCCAGTCACCCTCGTGTATCAGGAAGCGCAGATTGACCGTTCGTCTGCTAGTAAACGCGAAGCGGTAATTAAAAAGATGACAAAAGCAGAAAAAGAAAAACTAATTAAATAACAATATGGCAAAGTCAGATTCTAGAAATATAGATCGTCCCAAGGCAAGTAGCCTTAAGCCGTTGCGATCAGCTTTACCTTTTATGCGTCCTTATATTGGTAGACTCGGTCTGGCGTTCATATTTTTAACTTTAGCTTCAGTATCAATGCTAGCTATGCCCGTTGCCATTCGTTATGTCATCGATTTTGGTTTCTCCAGTGAAAATGTTGATTCAATAAATACCTACTTCATTGCTTTACTCAGTCTCGCAATACTCTTTGCACTATTTGCATCACTCCGATACTACTTGGTCATGTGGATCGGTGAACGCGTTGTGGCTGATATAAGATCAGCGGTATATAAACACGTGATCAAGATGAGCCCAACATTTTTTGAAGTGACACGCACTGGCGAAGTATTATCACGACTGACAACAGATACAACTTTAGTGCAAACCGTATTCGGTGCGGGGATGTCCATTGCATTACGCAGCCTGTTTAGCTTTATAGGTTGTTTGATCATGTTATTCGTGACCAGCCCTAAATTAACAATGATGATTATATTGTTAGTGCCTATAGTCGTCATACCCGTCATGCTTTATAGCCGTAAGGTGAGAAAGCTTTCACGCGCGAATCAAGATCGCATCGCAGATTCCAGTAGCATCGCCGGTGAATCATTAAATGCAATCCACATTATTCAGGCATTCACATTGGAAGGGTTTCTCGGTGATCGTTTTAGTGAATCTGTAGAAGCAACTTTTAAAACAGCGCGTACTCGCCTACAAGTTAGTTCTTTGTTATCAGGCACCATTATTTTAACTGCTTTTGGTGCAATGGTCGTTGTGCTTTGGATCGGAGCACATTCTGTTGTTGATGGCACGATGAGTCCAGGTACACTCGGACAGTTTTTACTATACGCAACGTTCTTAGCAGGAAGTACGACCTCGCTAGGTGAAGTCTGGAATGATATTCAACGTGCCGCAGGTGCGATGGAACGTTTGATGGAATTATTGCATATGCAATCTGATATAAAGGCTCCTCAAGATCCGGTGTCATTAGCCAATGAAGGTCGAGGCCATATACAAATTCAGGATGTTTGTTTTAATTACCCATCACGACCTGATACGAAGTCGTTGGAGCATTTTAGTCTTGAAATTAATCCGGGGGAAACTGTTGCACTAGTCGGGCCTTCAGGTGCGGGCAAGAGCACGGTATTTCAATTACTGTTGCGCTTTTATGATCCGCAGTCAGGTCAGATCCTGATGGATGGTGTGGATATCAAACAGGCCGATCCAGAAGCAGTCAGACAACGAATCGCGATAGTGCCACAAAGCACAGTCTTATTTGCGACAACAGCAATGGAAAATATTCGTTATGGAAAACCGACAGCGACAGATGAAGAAGTTAAAGATGCTGCCCGAGCTGCGATAGCCGATGAGTTTATTGAAAAACAACCGGAAGCCTATCAAAGTTTTCTAGGAGAAAAAGGTGTTCGTCTATCGGGTGGTCAACAACAACGCATTGCTATTGCTCGCGCTATACTAAAAAATCCTCCTATTATGTTACTGGATGAAGCGACTAGTGCGCTTGACTCCGAAAGTGAAAAATTAGTCCAAGCTGCGCTTGATCATCTTATGCAGGATCATACAACGTTGGTGATCGCCCATCGCCTATCAACGGTTATCAAAGCAGATCGTATCGTAGTGATGGATGAAGGCAAGATTGTTGATATTGGCCAGCACCAGGAATTGATGCAAAAGGGTGGCATCTACAAACGTCTTGCTGAAATCCAGTTTGGACAGCATAAAGCTGATAGCGACACGCTGTCAGAAAAAGATGTCATAATCGAAAGTCTTATTGATTAGGCAGCGACACTAACGTTAACAGCTGAATTATTTTCTAAAACCTTCTTTGCACATTTAATAAAAACCTCATCGATGGGTTGTTTATGTTCTGCTGCAGTAATAACCAGAAGCAATACATACCGTTCAACACGATCAAACCGATAAAGATTTTTGGCAGCAGCTTCAGCCTGTTCATATAGCTGTAACGTGACCTTCTTCATGCTCATGACGCGCCCTTTTTTTATGACTATATAGTTATATATTTGGCTAAAGTCAGGAAAAACAATTGATCTAAATCAAACATTCATCCGATCTACCAATATTGTGCTAGCTGTATAATAATGATCCAACTCATTATTATTTAAAGCGAATATCAGATGATGCACATAAAGTCAGGTTTTATAATCAGGATGTTATTACTGATATTAATTGCATTTTCAATGACTGAGCTTGCAGCTGACGAAGATCTGCAACAACTGAATATTGTTGATTGGCATGTACATGTTGCCGGTCTGGGTCACGGCGATTCAGATAATTTTATAAATGATGCTATGTACAATAATTATCGTTTTAAATTCTTCTTAAAATGGATGAATGTCATGGAAGAAGATTTGGAAAAAAATGGTGATCAAATTGTTGTTAAACGGCTCAACGAAAAATTAAAACAATCAAAATACATAGACCAAGCAATCATCCTGGCGCTTGATGGTGTTATCGATAAAAAAACAGGACAACTGGATAAAGCCGCCACGCAATTTTATGTCGACAATGAGTTTGTAGCGCATGAGTCTGCCAAGTATCCAAATCTATTATTTGGTGCCAGTATCAATCCTAGTCGACCAGATAGTATCGAACTACTAGAAAAGGTTCATGCACAAGGTGCCGTTTTAATAAAGTGGATTCCATCGATCATGCATTTCGATCCGGCCGATAGAAAGTTTGTACCGTTCTATCGTAAAATGGCCGAGTTAAATATTCCCTTACTCACACATACAGGAATGGAAAAGTCCTTTCCCAATACCAATGATGCGCTCGCAGATCCAAGACGATTGGAATTGGCATTAAATAGTGGTGTGACTGTCATCGCAGCACATATAGCCACAACTGGTGAGTCGGAGGGGCAGGATAACTTTGAACGTATCATGCCAATGTTTGCAGAATTCCCTAATCTCTACACCGAGATATCCAGCCTGACCCAAATAAATAAACTTGGCTATCTAGCACAGGCATTAAAGAAGCCCGGTTTAACAAAAAGAATGATCTATGGTACGGATTGGCCGTTGCAGTCCTTTCCCCCTGGTTTCACCTTGGTACCACATTAATCATATCGGGATAAAAAATGCCTGGCGCATAGGTGGGATCAAAAACAAATGGGATCGTGACATCGAATTAAAAAAAGCCATTGGCGTACCGCAATCAGTGTTTACTAGAAACGTAGGCCGTATAAATTCTTTGTTAAACCTGAATAAAGATTGATCAAACGCAATAGACTAAAATTTAATGACGCTAAAGTGGTACTAGTATTCAACAGGAGAAAAAATCATGAGCGATAAAGAAGCCTTATTAACTAAAAAGAAAGAACTCGAAGAAAGATTAGAAAAGATCAAGCGAGATATTGGTCAGAAACTGAGTGCTGACTCTGAAGAACAGGCCACTGAACTTGAGAATCGTGATGTGATTCTGGAAATTGCGCGTGTGACCGAAGAAGAACTTGCCAGAGTAACAGCTGAGATAAATGCAACAAACGAATAAACCTGAGGCAATTGACTGTGACACACCGGTCACGATTATTGTTAAGCGTCGACCTAAACCTGGCCGTATCAACGATTTTGAAGAAGTCATGTCGGGCACGACCAAAGATGCCATGTCATTCAAGGGGCATCTTGGTGCAAATATTATCAAGCCAACAAAGGCTGGTGATTGTTACCGCATAGTCTTTAAGTTTGATTCCATGCGTAACTACCTCGCGTGGGAAGGATCAGAGGTTCGAGAGAAATGGCTGAAGCGTTATGCTGAAGTTTCACTAGGCGATCTGGAACAGGAAGTTCTTAGCGGACTGGAAACCTGGTTTACATTGCCGGGAGAAGAGACCCTGGTGCCGCCGCCCAAATACAAGATGATGTGTATCGTCTGGCTCTCCATTTTTCCGCTGTCATTGGTCTTGAACTACGGTCTGAAACCTGTCATCTCCGAGCTACATCTTATTGCGCAGGCAGCTATTATTTCGCTGACATTAGTCATTATCATGACATATGTCGTAATGCCGCTCATGGCAAAACTTTTTCACCGCTGGCTACATTGCACTAAAAAATAACCAAAAATTGCCATTATTCTGGCATCTTAAGAGATCTTCATAAGAAGTAGGCTTAGCTGACCTTCACAAAAACTTCATAAAAATCAAACTTTAAACGGTATATACAGTCATAAATAGCAGACTATACTTAAATGGTATAGAGATTGCAGATTGATTAAGTAGGTAACTTACACCCTAGGAGGTGTGCCATGATCCCTACCAATGTTATTCCAATCCAGGATGTTCAATACAGTAAACTTTGCGGCGTTTGTCCGTTATGTGATAAGACTGATGGTTTTGTAAACCTCGGAAAAGAACACTGGTTTATATGTCGCGATCACGAAACAAAATGGTTTGTCGGAATCAACCTGTTTGAAGGTTGGCAGAACCAAACAGTGGCAGAAGCACAAAGCATAGAAAGGATGCTCGATGGCTATAAGGAAATAACACCGCTCAAACATCGGGTAGATGAACAGCCACAAATAAGTGTAGCGAACTAGCAATAAAGAATTCTTTGTCTCCGGAAAGGCTGGAGAGACTCCCCCGTCGGCAGACCAAGGACGGTCTGCACAAGAGAGCTACTATCACTGTACGTCGTCAAAACCTTTTGGACAGGTAGCGGTTTGATTTAAGAGACACATTAGTTCATCAATAGGTTATGTGCTTCACTTGTTGTTTATCGTAATGCATTTGTCGTCTCATCGCTAACGTGTTT
>Ga0209630_10004694_pt1 | contig 11894 bp, 21 predicted proteins | sample COG_01_FD_184745 | JGI IMG/M metagenome (GOLD analysis project Ga0209630, IMG submission 184745) | Pelagic Microbial community sample from North Sea - COGITO 998_met_01 (SPAdes) (version 2) | ecosystem: Environmental > Aquatic > Marine > Neritic zone/Coastal water | place: Helgoland, sampling... | reverse complement strand
GTTTGCGCTGGCATGAAAGATTCCATCAGGAATAATATAAGTATCTCCAGACTTCCAATTAGCAATCATATTATCATGTACCTGTAGACAATGACCCCAATCCCATTCACTAACTGCTACAAAGAATCTAGTGCTATTCTCTTTGCCGTACAGTCTTTTAAAACCTTCTTTACCATCATAATGTAAGGGCAATGAATGTCCAGGCAAGTATTCTAGTAAGCGCAGAAGAGTCTCATCTGGGTCTAGTCCTAGCATATAAAAGTTATCTAGTCCTATCATTTCCTTTAATTTATTATTATGTCTAGGATCTAATCCCCAATTTGTCTCAGTGGTGTTATGTTCATTATACCCAATCCAATTTGCATTGATAGCTTGTGTATTAGTTTCTGCATTTAAAAAAGGACGAGGATGATACCATTTAACAGTAGCTTCATGTCTATGTTTATTAGCAAAATTTTCAAACTCTGTAGGATCTAATTTTAATGTGCACAACCTATCTACTGGTAGATGTTGAGATAGATCTGTTCCTGTATCTGCTACATACTTTACAAAATGACTATTATCTATCATCGTAACTTACCACTCCAATGCATTGTAATTTTTGGTGTAACACCACAATTAGCACTTCCATGATAGATACCACCTGTTAAATCCCAAGTCTCTCCAGCTTTCCAAGGCTGCATAATATGATTCCCGTAGTGGAAATAGTGCCCCCAATCCCAATCAGATACAAAAGTCATGTATCTACGTAATCTTGAATAGTCAGGATATTCTCCAGTTTTTCTCATATAAGAAGAATAAGTATCTACATGACAAGGCATTGTTTGCCCAGGAGGTTGTACAAAAAGACTCATAGTCATATCGTCTAGTATATCTTCGAACATATCTTTTAATGGTTTAAACCATGTTTCTAGTTCTTCATTAGCATATTTAAAATAACGAGTATTATGCTCATTATAATCATTTTTAACCATCCATTGTTTACAAGTTTCAAAGATAGGACAGTGGTTAACTGAGTCTTCAGCGTGCATAGCTTCTTGAGTTTCTTCATTCCACCACCAATATTTATGTGGGATTCGATCAACATTAGCTTTTTCTACTGCCCATGAACCTAAATCTGTCCAATCAATAGTAGATTCTTGAAACATAAAAGAATTACCATCTTGATGATCTGTTTTTTGTGCATCCCAGTGCCAAGGAGACTGTTCTAAAATTGCATCAGGAATAGCATCTTTAGGACTGATAGTTCTATCAATACGTGCTTTAATAGGATACGTTGTCATTTACATGTGCTCCACTAATACTACAAGTTAATTTTAATTTCATACCCATATTAGTACTACAATGAGGACGAGGCATAGGCAGATTATATAGTTCTCCTGATTTCCAATTAGGAAAGTAACTATTTTCAATTTGAAGTACGTGACCCCAATGCCAGTCACTAATCATTACCATGTGTCTACGAATTGGGCCTAGATCACACATCTGATTATCAATATCAGGATTCAAATGAGAATTATTTCTACACCAATTACCTAAATTATCATGATGCCAAGGAAGAGTCTGACCAGGCATATAAGCTAATAAACGAACTAGAGCAGTATCATAATCAATACCAATAGTATTAAACCATGTATCCCTATCTCCAATAAGTTCTTTTACTTGTTCATTACTATCACCATACAATCCCCAGTTGTATTCTATAGTATTACGTGCATTATAGCCACACTTCATAGGATAGTTACTAGTAAGTTCGCTATCACCATTGCCATGATAAGGACGACGCTCATAGTATTTTTTCTGACAAGTGTGTTGGTTATTCTCCATAAACTCCCAAAAGTCTTGCTCGTTAATGCTTAAACGACCAAAAGGCTTTGCTTCGTAAGTTTCAGTGAGTGTACTACCTATCTTCAAAGCCCAACGCTCATAATCTAAATCAGGGCGAGTCTCCATAAAGTCCCATAAATTAAGTTCTGGCTGTTTAGCCATTACACTTTCTTTAATATAATATTCAATATCTTCTGGTATTTCGCTATAGTTAGCGTTAGTTTGGCTAGGCGTAAGTTTATCTAACATATCAATTTTCTCCATTTCTATATCCTGTAAATACTAACAAGAATCTATCTTTAGTACCACCATTAGCAAATCCATGACGAACTCCTGAAGGAAGCTCAAATACATCTCCTAATTTCCATTTAGCTAGTGCGTAATCTTCACCATATAGTATATGACCTAATTTACTATCATGTAAAGGAATCCATGCTCTAAGTATTTTTTTACCTTCAATAGCTATCTCTTCATCTGACCATCTATCACCTTTTTGATTATACTCTCCTATAAAAGATGGAAAGAAATCTACATGAGGTGGTTCAAAGTTACCTGGCTTAGTCCAAAATATTTTGGCAGTATATCTGTCTTTTTGTAATCCAAGAGTATAAAACCAACTATCAGGAAAGAAGTCTTGCTCAGTAGCCCATAGCTCTTTTACAGAACTGTTATTATCATTATACCATTGTTTATTCTTTTGATGTCTCCAATGATCATCTTCATTTTTAATTCTAGGATAGCCTAGATCAAACCATAGACCAGAATTACAATATTTATCAATCCTATCCCAATCTAAATTAAAGTGTCCTAAATATGGAAACATTATACATTTTCTCCTAAATATAACTGTTTTGCTCTATACTGAGTCATTAACTTTGGTAATACACAGCCATTGATAGTAGCATTTTTAAATAAATATTTGACTCTATCCATCTGTTCTTTATTTGCAGATTTGTATTGATACTTATCTTTGGGTAGTAAATATAAAGTTTCATGAAATTGATAATTTTTAGCAAAGAAGTCAGGTTCAGGTGCTACAGGAGGATCTCTTGTTATGGATCGTAGTACTGCTTTTACTTTTACCATATCATTATCTAACATATTATGTTTTGTTAAATAATTCTTCATTATGTGACATTGTTTAGCATGTAGTTCTGGCATATTTACACTAGTAAAAAATAATTCTATATTTCTTAGATTTGCATACTCACTCTCTCCAGCGTCCCATATTTCGTTGTACCAATGACCTTTATTATAAATAACTAAGGGATCAGAACATCCTAAAATATTACAAAAGTTTTTACCATTTATCTTAGGAAGGTAAGTATGTCGTAAAGATAAATTACTTTTACTAAAAAACCATTTATCATCATTAAGAACTTTATCATAATAATCTTTACCATTATGAATAATTTTGATTCTTGTTTTAGGTAAATAGTGTTGTAGTTTTTTTAAGTAGGGAAGTGTATAAGTATTGATTTCATAGTCACCTTGATTATTGTCAAAATCATCATCAAAAGCGTATCTATAAACACATATCTCATCTAAATGGATATTATTTTCTATAAAAGTATTAAGTACAGTGGTACTATCCCCGCCACCGCTGAACCATAGCTTTAAATAAGCATAGGTATCTCGCAGTTGCAAGGCACGTTGTTTCATAATTTCTTTAAGGGAAGGTGTCGGTTCTATAGACCAAGTGTAATTATCAAAATCATCAGACTCGTGTATTCTGAAAGTGATTTGTTTATAATTACCATTCGCAGCATCTAGTGCTCGAAACTTGCTTCTATACCGAGTACCTGCATACTCCCAGTATAAATTTAGCATATGTTTATTATAGTTTCTTTATATCAAGAGTCAATAGAAGATTTAGAAAATTCTATATCAAGGTCTACTAATCCTCTTTCAATCTCTCTAGCCAATGCTCTCACATCAGCTAGAAGAAATGTACATTTTGCCTTATCATAGAATCCTTGAGTTTTGTAACGCTCTCTATGAAGTTCTATAGCTTTTGTATGTAATACTGCTACTTTTTCATATAACTGCTCTACACTATGTGCCATATCAATATCTCCTATGGATATTCATAACCTCTTTAAATTTATGAGTAACAGCTTTATCATCGCAGCATCTCACAAACAGACGAATTGCCTCTCGTCGATTACCAACGAAAAGCAACTTTTTAGAATTAGCAACTCTACCTTTATCATCGAGTTCTAAAACATAGTCTTTATGCCTATGTATACTCATTAGTAGAAAATCTGGCCCAGACCAGAACCTGTAGGTGAGTGACTTGCGAGTTTTAGATGAGCATCTTTCTGAGCTTTACTCTCATAAGGACAATCATCAATACCACAAGGAAAAATGACAGGTTTATTATCTGCTGAATCCCAAAGGTTAATAGTACAAACTACACATTTGCCAGTAGCCATGCCATAATCAGTTTTTGCCATTAAGCTACTGCCTCCTCTGCTTCCATATAACTAACAATATCTGCAAGAGCATAACGCTCTACAAGATTGTCAGGAATATACTTGTTTACATCATCAACAGACCAATGAATATACTCCCAATCAGAAACATTATAATCAATAGATTCACCTACAAAACCTATACCAGGTTCATGCCAAGTAGCATGGAAAGTTCTACCTTGAATAGCGAATGTATGATACACTTGATCAGGTGGTCCCCATGCGGTATCAAAAGTTATTTCTAACTCCCAAGCATCCTCAAGCTCATGCCATTCATAATCAATGATATGTGCATCCCACTTGGTTCCCCAGTTCTCAACACGCCATTGATACCACTCAGGCATTTTTCCATCTTTAATCTCACAGTCTGTTGAGACATATGTTTCAGGAACAAAATAACCAAAGAATGTGGTAGTATCAGGACAATCATCTTCATTCAGGTTATCCAGTAGAGTATCAATTTTATTGAACTCGGCATACTCAACTCTAAGAGTAAGTGTGTTTTCACAAATGTTAGGCAAATCATTCTCCTTTTCTATTTATATAAACTTATAGCATAAAAAATAAGGAATAAGCAAGTATAAAAAAGACGCAGTTGTGGCAAGACAACGAAAAGAAACTACGTTTCCCCTCTAGCTCCCTACGGTCGCTGAGTGATTCAATATATGGGAGAGCGCTGTGCGACAGCGTATACATTTGAATCAGCTGTGCAATAATATTAGCACATGTGCAGGGCATTAGCAATCATTAAAATCTGTGATCTATAGTATGATTGGGACGGTCAGGAAAATAGTCTTGCTGTGTGCCTTCTCGAACCAAATCTAGTGTGATGCAGTGTAAGCCACCATCCCAAAAGAATCTATGACGCCAAGGTACATATATGGCTTCCATGTTGTGTTTTTTGAGAAAAGCATTAACTATTTCATTGTGCGGATTAGATATGCACACATGATGTTCATCTAGCACAAGCACATTAACGTCAAACACTGATTCTTCTACATAACCTACCCAGTCACTCAACCAAGTGTTAACAAAATGTATAAATTCATCATTCATTTCTTCACCAGCTAAATACCAACTTCCTTCATTCTTTTGTTTGAGTGTCTGCCATCCTTGAACTTTTCCCCAAGTCTCACCGTCTAGATAGCATACATCCCATCCAGGAAAGGTAGAATCATAATTATCTATATCGTATATGGATAGAATAGCTCCAGGCTTGATAGTATGAAAACAACCATCTGTATGCCCTAAATCACCTGATAAAATATTTCTTCTATGATTTCTAAACATATGGTCATAAGTTGTAGTAAATTTATCTGCTGGAAGTCCTGGTTGGTATACATCTTTACCTATCATAAACACAGTAGCGCTATTAAAATCAGATCTATCTACATGGGGCATTACAACAGTTTTGGGATCATATGCTAGCAAGCACTCAGCAATGGCTGGATGATCACGATTCCATGTGTATGCTTTATTTCCTAAAATTAACTGTTCATCTCTAGGTTGTAGCGGTCCACGACCATTATCTTTTATCATACCTCTGTGTTGATCTACAAAGCGCAGACTATTATCTAGTTCAGGTTGTATAACTTTAACACCAAAATCTTGTAATACAGTTTTAAAACTCGCTAAGTCTTCTAGCGTTTCATTGCATATACGTTTTAAAGGGTCAGCAGCTGCATCAGGTAGTCCATTAAAAAACTCAGGAGTAAAATTGTTACCCAACATGCACACTTTAAGGGGATCCCATTTATTCCAAATATTATAAATTTCTATCACCCGCTTGTAAATTCAAAAAATATTGTGAGTCTTCTGCAACAAAACGCTCTAGTGTTCTGTGAACAGCACCAAACATACGTGTAATATCAGTGTTAATTTTAGGATAGATTCCTAGTGCATAATCATCACTTATATCACTCATTAATCGTTGATCTGCGCTTACCCCAGTATTTTTATGTAGTTGATTATTGTGTATTGTTTTGATAGATGTTACAGGATAACCATTTGATTCTAGTATGCGTTTTACATCTTCAATTGAATATTGAGAAAGACCAGTAGCTTTTATATTAAAGTTTAATAGTGCTTCACGACGCATAGCTTGTTGAATAGCAAGAGCTAATACTTTAGGGTCTAGATAGGGTGCAGGAGTATCATGTCTATAGTTTAATAGTGTAGTTCCTATGTACTGTTCTGTAAATATATTGTTCATTAGCACACTTATATCAAAGCTGATACAGTTGATACCACAGTCTCTAATATAAGCATCTATTTGATTATGTATAACTCGCCAAGAACCCATACTACCAATCTTAACAATCTTTTTGACTCCAGCTATCTTAGCAGCATATACAAAGTCTTTACAATGATCTAATGCACGAGGAATTTTAGGTACAACTAAAAAGAGATTCTTACAATCCTGTAAAAAACCCCAAGTTGTTTCATCTTCTATATCATAATGTACATAATGTAAATTGTCAGGTAGGTACTGACCTATCTGACTATTTCTTCCTGTATAAATATTCATATTAGTTAGCTTTCGTATAATATACAGTATTTATAGTCCAAACATATTTATTAACATATGTATTAGTACCATATCTATAATACATATCTATCATATCTAATTTTTGATTATCGTCCCAAGCCATCGCCGGAGTAATTTTAGATAAGTCTTCTTCATTTACTGGTCTTCTATGCCAAAAATAATCAGGAAAAAATATATTAGCGTAAAAATCATAAGTACCCAATCTAGGTACTTCACATACTGTATGTCCCCACGATTTATCATAATTTTGCATAGAGATATTAAATACAGGGTGTTCTCGTAAATGATGTAACCAAGCAGCTCCCATAGCTGAGTACTCTACGCAACTATAGTTACGATAATTATAAGGATTATAGTTAAGTACAAAGTCATCATCACATGGAGGGATTTTCACGCCTGAATATCCACACTTTTAGGCGGTTTACCTTGTACAGCCTCTACTTGCGGGATATGCGTTTTTCGACCATCAGCTCCATAAGTACCTGCATGACCTTCATAACTATTGCCAAGAGCCTTTTGAGACTCTTGGATGGTAGAAGTTCTACGACGAATCTGTTCCACAATTTGCTGTTGATGTTGTTTAGCTAATTGTGTTTTGATTATCAACTCAAGTGGTTGTTGAGCCATGTGCATTTGTGCATAAGCTGGACCTTGAATTTTCATGCGTAAAATCCATACTCTTCTTCAAGTGTACGTAAAATGTCAGTCCATTTGCCAAGCTCTTCTAGCTCATGAGTGACAGATTCTACAACACACGAATGCTCACCAATGCCCGTAGGATTATTAAGGTAAACATCAACATTCATTTTATGTTTAGATGCCATACCTTTAGCATGAGCACCAACTGCCTGTAACATTTTATCTTTCATTTTCATTACAATCTCCTTTTAAGTAATAGCTAAATTGGGTATTCTTTGATTCTTCTTTAATTTGGTTATAAGTATTGTTTTGCGTATGGTATCTAAAGGATTATTCCAAGAATGCCATGATCCTTCTTGCCATGCAAAGCCCCCACCACCTCCAGGTGACCATATTATTTGTCGTTTGAGTCCTCTACCATCTTCTCTAAGATATAGATTAGTACCTTTACCTTGCTCAGATATATGAACTATAAAAGAAAGTTTTTTTACACGATCATCTTGATGTATGTGCCAACTCCAACCAGGATACATTCTATCATATTCTATCTGTATATCATCTTCTTCATCGCTATAAGTACTAACAATAGAGCATAACTCTTTAAAACGCTCTACAACTTTAACAGTAAAAGAATCTTTTGGCATTTCTGGTAGAATATGTAGAGTGTGTCTATTTCTTTTTCTATCAGTATCACCTGTTACGCCATCAGGCATAGATAGAGTATCAAAATAAGTACGAGCCTCAACAAGTTCTTCTGAGGTCAGAAAGTCTCTGACCTCAAAATGTTTCCAAGGCTTGTTATAGCGGATTACGTCCATTAAAAATCGGGACGTTCAATAACATAACCAAGAGCTGTAAGCCATTGATTGAAATGATACTGAATATCTTCTACAGTCACATCATGTTCTGGCACTTCAAACTCATAGTTTACGTTAGCCATTCTATCAACAACATCAACATCATAGTTGTCATTGTTATAATCGGGTGAATATCTAAATTCGATAGTCGCCTTATTCATTTAATTTCCCTCTTATTTATCTTTAGTTGATACAAAAGAATACATTTCTTTTGCTTTGCTCATCATGTCTTCCATGCTATACATTTTGTATGCTTCTTGCACTTCCAACATATTCTTTTTGCCTTGCTCGTACATATCATTGGCAAATTGAATATTTAGTTCTTGTTGAGTATCCATATAATCTTTGGCTAATTTAACCATTTCTGCACGAATCTCAAATGGGTTTTTATGTGTCACAATTATCTCCTCTGTGTGTATATTGTGTAAAATTATATTAGCTTATTTTTAACAAAAAAGCAAGGGGGAAGATAATAAACTTCCCCCTTGTAGTGTTTAAAAACTAAACGAAATACCTGCATCAATAGTTTGCAGATCAGTATCATCACGCATAACTCCCAGTTTAGCAGTAGCTCCACCAAGATCATAAGCAATGCCTACACCTTGATAGTTAACATCAGCAGCTCCTGTAGTTGCAACATCTTTCTGAAATACAGTTGCAGTGAGTGCATTCATGTTATAAGAAACACTAAGTGCAGTTTCATCTACATCAGCAGCAGTACCATTATCATCAGCAGAGTGAATCATTGTAGCACTCAATCCAGCCATGGTAGCACTAACACCCATAGAAGTTTGGCTTGCAGTGCCTACATCAGATTTACCGACTCCAGCAGTTACTCCAACGCCTTCTACAGCTACAGTGTAAGAAGCTCCATAAGCCATATTAGAACCAGATGTTACAGAAGTATCCATAGATACTCCTACAGTAAGTCCTTGTGCTCCATAAGACCAACCTAAATCATGCTCAACAGATTGATAAGTCATTTCGTTGTGAAAACCAAGACCACCGAGTCCTACTCCATCAACATCACCTACAGCCCACTCATCTGCTCCGTCTACATCACCCATAGTCACACGACCAAAAGCACCTTCTACCCACTGAGTACCTAAAGTACCTGTGTTGCCTGCAGCAGCTTGGTCAGCACGGATAGTAGCTCCATAAGATAAACCATTATCAGTTTGTCCTGAACCAGTAAAAGTAATACGAATACGATTTAGAGCAGATGTAGTACTTTTAGTAGCGTCAGTTCCTGGAGTGCCATCAACTGCATCAATAGCAGCGTCCCAAGCAGCAATAGCTGCATTATAAGATGCTACTTGTGCGGCACTTGGGCCAGAAATTAGACCATAAGCAGTTACAGCCGCAGCACGATCTGCACGAAGTTCTGTAAGTAGTGTTACAGCCTTAGCATTAGTATCCGCTGCAGGAGCAGTAAGATCAGCTGCCCAAGTGCCGACAGCAGTATTAAGAGCAGTAATTTGTGTAGCAGTATACGCGCCGTCTTTTTTAGCAACAGCAGGAGTGCCGTCTTTGATTTGTACGCCGATTCTACCAGTTCCTGTTAGGGACATATCAGCTACAGCCGTAGTACCCATTAGGATAGCAGTGACTGCGATAGGAGTAATATAGTTCATAAGTTCTCTTTTCATAAAAAAATTGTAGGGGGCCGAAGCCCCCCACGAGTTAGTTGACAATTACTGCCAACCTTTAAGATTGGGATTCTGTTGATCCCATACCTTCATTCTGTATTCAAGATCCACACGATCATGTGCTCTTGAAAAATATGCGTCCCGCAAAGCAGTTTCGCTAACAGGTGTGAAAAACTTAATAATACGTTTTATTAAGTTCATACACTACCCCGATAATGGTGAGATATCTCACCACGTCTAACAGCAGGAATATCACCCCGTGTTAAACCAATGTCGTTTAGAGCATGATCACTCATAGCTTCTAATTGACGTGCGCCGTCTCTATTTCTCCTACGCTCTTTCCAAGCAGCAGCAAAAGCTGATACTCGTGCGCAGAATCCACAGTGATATAGGCTATCTAGCATACTTGCGGTAGTCATTAGTCTGCTCCTGTCATAAGTCTTTTAGCCTCTTCATGATAGCCCATACGAGTTAGTTCAGCAGCAGCGCGTGCTTTACCCATTGCATACATGTAGCGGTTAAAACTTTTTCCAAAAGATTTTAGTGTTGATAGGATCATAGTAATGGTTCTACCAATAAAGTTGCCTGTAAAGGCGTTAAGTGTAGTTGTAGTCATTGTTTTCTCCTCAGAAAATTATCTAATTTTAATTTTTTGAGGACGCTTTTCATCTGGGATAACTACTCTGAGATCAATCACGAGTAGTCCATCTTCGAACGTAGCTCCATGCACTTCAGTGTGCTCAGACAGCCTGAACTGACGCTTAAACTTTTTAGTACTAATTCCCCGATGGATCATTTCTCGACCCATTGGTTTATGCTCACCTTCAACAGTTAGTACACCGTCTTTTAGTTCACATGCAACTTCGCCTTTTTTGAATCCTGCTACTGCAATTTCAATAGCAAATTCATCATCCGTATATTTCACAATATTGTGAGGTGGATAATGATCCATAGCGTGTTGGGAAATTTGTTCTAGTTCGTTTAAAATGTGGTCAAAACCGATAAATCCGGCTTTTCTTATAGCAAAATGGCCTGTCATTGTTTTCTCCTTTATAACAGCAAGAATTATTTGAGTCCCTATACGGCAACCCATCTCAATAATATAGTATATATTTAAGGAATTATCAAGCTAAAAGTAGTATTTTTTAAAGCTGTTGGGCTAACTGTTGTAATTTTGCAACACTATTGTCTACTAAGAAAGTTCCAACGATTAGCTACCAGTTGGTGTGCTAAAGACTTATAACCAGGAATTGTAACATGATTATTTTGTTGTCTTATAAACACTGAATCATCTAATCTTGGTATATAATGATAATCACAATATTCATCAGTACATATACGTAGTATAGTAGACCAATTAACATCTTCCAGAAGTGCAGTATTTAAGTCAATATCAGTAGTTCCTACACCTCCACCCCACAGTTCATAAGATCGTTTGGTAGTCAAATGATCTTGCCAGTATATTAATTGACTTTGCAAAGGATTTGCATTAGTAGTAAACCAATCTAAACACCAATCATACCAAGTTACAGTACTTAAAGATTGTTCTTTATTTATTATATCAGTCCAGTAATAAGTTTCTAAAAATACAGTAGACCAGTTCCATAATAACATATGTTCCCAATCACTTCGACTAAAACTTGAAGTAGAAACTACAAGATCTTCATACTCTTCAACACCATACTCGCTAGACCAATCTGAAGGAAAAGACTCTATGTCAATTTTCCATTGTTCTATGTACTCAGGCTTACTCATTTCAGAATTAGGAAATACAGTTAGAGGATTAGATATAACTTTTATATCTTGATCTATTAGTTGACCTATACCCGACTTAAAAGATTCTACAGTTTCTCCAGGTAGTCCTACTATTAATTCACTTGCACAAGATACACTTCTATCT
>Ga0209630_10004692_pt1 | contig 11896 bp, 10 predicted proteins | sample COG_01_FD_184745 | JGI IMG/M metagenome (GOLD analysis project Ga0209630, IMG submission 184745) | Pelagic Microbial community sample from North Sea - COGITO 998_met_01 (SPAdes) (version 2) | ecosystem: Environmental > Aquatic > Marine > Neritic zone/Coastal water | place: Helgoland, sampling... | reverse complement strand
GTCGATGGCCAATGGCAGGCCAGGAAAGCGCTAATGAGTCGCAGTGCTAGAGTGTTGATGGAAGGCTGGGTGCGCATTCCGGGAGATTCGTTTTAGGTTCGGCGCAACTCGCATTCCAACTTCAATCTCAATCTCTGTGATCAAAATGCGCACGCGTTCGATTAGCGAAGGCAACTAGAGAAAGCATCACTGGTACTTCGACCAGTACGCCAACGACGGTGGCTAGCGCGGCCCCCGAATTCAATCCGAACAGACTAATCGCCACCGCAACCGCCAATTCGAAGAAATTCGACGTGCCAATCATGGCTGCAGGTGCGGCCGTACTGAATGGCACTCGCCACAAGTATCCCCAGCCATAGGCGATGGCAAAGATCCCATAGCTCTGAATGAGCAGAGGGATCGCAATAAGGACTATCACCAAGGGTTTGTCGAGAATAGTCTGTGCCTGAAAACCAAAGAGAAGCACGACAGTCGCAAGCAGGCCCATGATGGAGAATGGTTTTAGCCTTGCAGTGAAGTTTGCTATGCCTTCATCACTACCGGATCTATCCAGTAGCTTTCTGGTTACATAGCCAGCTGCCAGTGGAATGACAACATAAAGAATCACGGAAAGAATCAGTGTTTCCCAGGGCACAACTATATCCGTGATGCCAAGCAACAAAGCGGTTAGTGGGGCGAAGGCAAACACCATGATGATGTCATTGATGGAAACTTGCACCAGTGTGTAATTGGCATCGCCACGCACCAGTTGGCTCCAGACAAAAACCATGGCGGTGCAGGGTGCAACGCCTAGCAGGATCATGCCGGCGATATATTCTTTAGCGGACTGCGGGTCTACAAGCCCGGCGAACAGGTACTCGAAGAAGAGGATGCCTAGCGCCGCCATCGTAAATGGCTTTATCAACCAGTTAACGACAAGCGTGATGCAGATTCCCTTCGGCTTCTTGCCAACATCTTTCAGCGATGCGAAATCAACGTTTACCATCATCGGGTAAATCATTACCCAGATAAAAACAGCGACTACCAGATTAACGCTGGCATATTCTAAAGAGGCTATTAGCCCGACGAAATCCGGTATGCTCGCGCCGAATGCAACTCCCATTGCAATGCATAGCGCAACCCATAGGGAGAGATATCGCTCGAATAGCCCCATCGGGGAAGTAGATTGAGCACTCATAATAGTTCTTTCTCTAGTCTCTGTTTGATCATCTGGTAGGCAGCCTCGAATGCGGTGTCAATTTCGGTGTCGCTGCCTTCTGTCTTCGCCGGGTCTGGCGTGCTCCAGTGCAGTCTCTCTACATCCTGCAGATAGGCCGGGCAGGTCTCGCCCGCAGCCTCGTCACATACGCTAATCAACAGGTCGAAATTCTGATGCTCCAGCTCGTTCCAGGATTTACTGCGGGGCTTGTCCACAACAATGCCATGACGTTCCAGTATAGCGAGGGATTTAGGATGCACATAGCCCGTGGGAAAACTTCCCGCACTACTGGCGCAGTAACGGCCTTTGCCGAAGTGATTAATTAGGCCTTCGGCCATGATGGAGCGGCAGGAGTTGCCGGTGCAAAGCACGAGAACGTTTTTCATTTGACGGCTATGGTCTCGACTACTAATTCCTGGAAGATACAAATTTTCTGTTGTGGCAATTCGACTAACATTAGAACCCTGCACGTTTGAAGCTAGATGCTATGTGCTTAACCACTTTAGCTGTGATGCTAATTTACCGTCAAAGCGGGTATTTCCGCCAGTAAAAGATAAGTTACTCTGAAGAAATGTTAACGGCTGAACTAGAGATCTCCTTGTAATCTTTCTCGTCTTTGATACCGTGAGTTACTCTATTTGTCGTTCACCTGTTTAATCAAAACAGAAGGTACCAATGATTTCCCGTTCTCTACTTTTCGTCGGCACACTCAGGCCAGTCTCTATTTCTAAATCTCTTGTCATTGCCGTGTTAGGGTTTTCTAGTTTGGCGATGGTCTCTTTTTGCCCGAACGCTATTGCTGCAGAAATTGAGTTTACGCCGGTGCAGACCGATACCTTTTCTGATCCTCTAGGCCAGTCGAATGCCTGGGGTGACTACGATAACGACGGAGACCTGGATCTAGTGGTGGTTTTTCTGAATGAACCAATACGACTGTATGAAAATCGCGGCGCTGAAGGTTTTATCGATGTTGGGCCGGATGTGAATTTGATTACTAACCCAGGCAATGCACGCGCAGTAGCCTGGGGTGACTATGATGGTGATGGCGATATCGATCTTTACATAGCCTACGCCGATGGCGTGAACCCTAACGTACTTATGGAGAATCAAATCAGTAATCACTCGAAGCCCGGTCAGAAGGCTTTTGTCGATGTGGGAGTTGAGAGAGGGGTGAGCTTCGTTGGAGCGACCCGACAACTCAACTTCGTGGATTATGATGCCGACGGCGATCTGGATCTGCATGTAGCTCTGCGTAACGCTACGAATCGCTTATACCAGAACAACGAGGGCAACTTTAGCAACGTGGCCAGGCAGATCGGTTTCTATGAACCGCGCAGGACCGTTGGCGCCTGCTGGTTCGACATGGACAGCGATGGCGATCTGGACGCATTTACAACGAATCAGAGCGGTGATCGCGATGGCATGTACAGGTATGAAGACGGGCGCTTTAGCGATGTGGCGATGGCGCTCAACATCGATCAGGCGCGCCGGCCACTAATCGATGGCGGCGTTGGCTGCGCGATTACAGACTTTGATAGCGATGGTGATCTCGATCTTTACGTTGCCGAATACGGTGATGATTCCCTGTTTAGAAATAATGGCGATGGCACGTTCACCGACGTCGCCGTAGCAATGGGTGTGGCAACACACGATCATATTGTCACCGGGGTGTGGGGCGACGTAAACAATGACGGCCTGCCTGATTTGTATGTCGTCGGCTATGTGAATGGAAGGCCGGGCATGCCCGACTATCTCTATATCAACAAGGGCGATCACTTCGAGAATCAGTTACCAGATAATGTCATGGCAAATGATACTGATCACGGAGTGCAGTTTGCCGATTTCGATCAGGACGGCGATCTGGACTTGTCCCTGGCGGCCAATGATCCAAGTGGTTCGCACTATTTATTTCGCAATGATCTCGCTGAGAGCGCAGGACAATCTATTCAGGTTATGGTGTTAAACGAAGACGGTCATCAGGTCATGGCGGGCTCTGAGGTGCGAGTATTCGTGGCGGGAAGCGACAAGCTGCTCGGGTCTCGATTAGTAGACACGGGTAGCGGCTATAACTCTCAGAACTCGAAACCGGTGCATGTGGCGACCCCGGGTATCCAGACCGTGGACGTTGAGGTTACGACCATGTCCGCTAATGGTCGCAGGCAGACCTACTTCCGAGGTATAGACATACGAAGTCTTTCCAACAAACCATTTCTGGCTCGGATACCGCAGTGATTCGGGCTCTGTCAATCTATCGATTGAGTCCTCAAGCGAATCTTGATTTTATCTTCCCTGCACTGAAAAATTGTGTGGCCCTGGCAAAAAAAACAGGTCACTCTGCCGCGCTAATCTATAATTTCTTACTAATAGTGCGCGCACTAATTAGTAAAATTCATCTGTAGATATCGATACATCAATAAAATTTATCTGTCCCTTTTCAGAAAGATGATCGGGACTTTCATTCTTACTTATTCATCTCTTTTGCAACAAATTCTCTCGCCTTCTAAAGGTCTAGTAATAACAAGATTAAATCGAAGTATGTCTAGAATGTGTGATTGGCCGAAATGGCTTTTCTGGTCGCTTAGTTCTTAATGGGAACTTTTAGGCATATACTGCAGGTCTATTATTATGACCCGGGTCAGTATGACGCTTACATGGACCAACTTGGCATCGAGCGCCCTTGGTAAGAGCAGACTAATTCGTCTGCAACCGCTCCAAAGCAGCCGCGGCATTTCGATTGCCGCGGCTTGCGGATTCTCGGTACCACCGTAGCGCCAACGTGGGATTCTGCTGCACGCCCCTGCCCTGTTCGTACATCTGCGCGAGTCGAAACTGCGGGATAGCATCGCCTTTCTGGGCGGCAAGCAGCCACCATCGCACCGCCTTAGAGTCGCTTTGCTCAACACCGGCGCCTGCAGCATGCACGTTGCCTAAATTATGTTGGGCTAGTGTAATATTTTCAGCTGCCGCTTTGCGATACCAGGCTACTGCTGCTGCTGGATCAACTGGAACAGCCAGGCCCTCAGCATAAGCTGTACCCATCAGAAAACTGGCCTCGCCTACACCAGCGAAGGCTAATCCTTCGACCTCGGTGATGACACCGCTTGCTATCTCGATAGCCTTGGCCTTATCGGCCGGATAGGTCATTCGTCCGGTGGAGTAGACCCGTGCTAGCCACATCAACGAAAGTGCATCGCCATCGGCTGCTGCACTTTCCAATAGGTTGCGCGCGCGAACGTCATCAACCGTCCCCGCCTCGCCGGTATACCAGCGAATGGCTTCGATTAGTTCAGGGTCGGGATCGATACGGCTCGCGCAGCTTGTGAGAAATAGTGTCAATAAAAAAACAGTACAGAGCTTTAAGGGTGTGACAGCTAATAATGGGATGGAAACGAAATTCGGCATAATGAAGACGGCTCGTCTGCTAGATGTTTATAGCCAGTGCTAATTCGATAGCGGTTAGTTTGCATTGTATTTGGATCACTGTCTGCGATTCTTGTTAACTGTACAAGCAATGACATTCTAAATCTAGAAGAGCCGTTCCCGCTGATTTTCTTGTACTAAAAAGGGCGCGAAAGGCTTGCCATTTTTCAGGGTAAAACTTAATTCAGGCTTAGTCTTTGTATCTGCGCTTTCTCTATACAAAACACGGAGTGACAATGTTAATCTCTATATCATCTCCGCGAAATAATTTTTAGTTCAAAATATTATAGAGAGCCTTTAACGAGGCTGAGGTATTTGAAATGGCAGCAACAAATATAACTGTAAAGTCTTTGCTCTCTCTCAAACAAATTTGTGGGCGATGGACATTCCTATTTTCTTTTTTCATGTTGCCTGCTTTTTTACAAGCACAAGGTCTGCCTTCTGTCGATGATACCGTTGCCAACGCGAGTCGTATGGAAGGCTACTTCAATCTCTATTGGGAGGAATCGAGCGGCAAGATGTATTGGGAGATCGATAAGCTCGATACCGAGTTTCTTTACCAGATCTCAATGGGGTCGGGGTTGGGTTCCAATCCGGTTGGCATCGATCGCGGTCAACTGCGAGGGACTTATGTGCTCGCGGCCAAGCGGATTGGCCCCAGGATATTATTAGTGCAACCCAATTATCAGTACCGCGCTTCCAGTGACAATTCTCTGGAGAGGCAGGCGGTAGAAGATGCCTTTGCGCCTTCGGTGCACTGGGGGTTCGATATCGTGGCAGTCGGAGAAGACAGCCTGTTGGTCGATGCAACTGATTTCTTCCTGCGCGACGCGCGAAACGTCACGGGTGCTATCGCCAACAGGAATCAAGGAAACTATTCCCTGGATAAGAGTCGTAGTGCCTTCTATTTGGAGAACACCAAAACCTTTCCCGAGAATGTCGAGATCGAGTCGATGCTTACCTTTTCTAGCAATAACCCGGGAAATCTTGTGAACAGTGTGGCGGCAACGGGCGCTGCGATTACCCTGCGACTCCATCACTCTATAGTAAAACTACCAGATGATAATTTTAAAACCAGACTATCAGATCCGAGAATTGGTACTAACGGGCCAACTATTCAAGACTACAGCACCGCGATCGATGAAGACTTGCAGGTTCGCCTGGTGGCGAAGCACAGACTGGAGAAGAGGGATCCCAATGCGGCGCGGTCCGAGGCTGTTGAACCCATTATCTACTATGTTGATTCGGGCACACCAGAGCCTATCAAGTCTGCGTTGATTGAGGGGGCTAGCTGGTGGAATCAGGCTTATGAGGCGGCCGGCTTTATCGATGCGTTTCAGGTTATGGAATTGCCTGCGGGTGCCGATGCGCAGGATGTGCGCTACAACATGATTCACTGGACTCACAGACGCACCAGGGGTTACTCCTATGGCGGTTCGGTGCAGGACCCGCGCACCGGTGAGATTATCAAGGGCAATGTAAACCTCGGCAGCCTGCGTCTGCGACAAGACTATCTGCATGGACAGGGGCTTATCCCCGGTTTCGATTACCTGTCTGTTGTAGCAGATAATAATTCTGCCTCGGTGAATATGGCCCTGGACAGAGTTCGACAACTGTCAGCGCACGAGGTAGGTCATACTCTTGGCTTTCCCCACAACTATTTAAGTAGCTCCTATGATCGCGAGAGTGTGATGGACTATCCGGCACCTTTAGTTGAAATTACAGGCGATGGGAAAATTGATCTGTCGAATGCCTATGTGCAGAGAATCGGTGAGTACGACAAGCTGGCTATTAGATATTCTTACGAACAATTTCCCCCTGGTGCGGATGAGGCGGAAGAGTTAGCCAAGATAGTCCAGGAGAGCCTGGACAGAGGCTTGTTGTTCATGGCGCACGACAACAATAATTTTCTTGGTGCAGGCCATCAGTTCGCAGGCGTTTGGGATAACGGCTCCAACCTGGTCGATCATTTGAAACACGAGATCGAGGTGCGCCGCATTGGTTTGGAGAACTTCGGTCCGTCTCAGATTCGCAATGGTGAGCCACTGTCTACGCTTGAATACGTTCTCTTGCCGCTATATATGCATCATCGCTTCCAGCTGAACTCGGCAGCTCAGAGCATAGGTGGTGTGGATTATCGCTACGTTGTCAGAGGAGACGGCCAGGTGCCGTTTACGATAATCGATGCCGAGGAACAAAGAGATGCCTTGGAGACGGTGCTTTCAACGCTGTCAGTAGATTTTCTAACGCTGCCGCAAAATATACTGGAGCTGATTCCTCCACCTGCCTATCGCTATACCCAGGGCGAGCCTTTCCCGGGTCGTACCGGTTTGCTTTTTGATGCCCTGGGTGCGGCAGAAGGCTCGGCCAGCCTTTCAGTCAAACAGATATTGCACCCGGCGCGCATGGCCAGATTAGTCGCTTATGGCAGCATGGGCGATTACCCGAATCTCGAGGAAGTTATCGATAGGCTACTAGATGTAACCTGGGAAGGGGGTGCGGTGGATAGCGACTATCAGCAACAACTGCTTCATGTGGTGCAACGCGTTACTGTCGATGAGATGATGATTCAGGCCAGCAGTGTCAATAGTTCCGGTGAGGTGCGGGCGGTATTGTCCGACCGACTCGAAACCCTAGCGAATCGACTGGAAAGGCGCAGAAATGCCAGTGCACACCAGACCGCTGTTGCAGCAGATATTCGGCGCTGGCAGCAACGGCCGGATGATTCGATTCCAGGTTCAGCTCTGCAAGTGCCGCCAGGTGACCCAATCTAGAGTGCGAAGCTTCTTGGACGGGTCGGAGAGTTAGCTTGTTTTCCCTCTGGTTCTTTATAGCCCTCTAGCCCTGCGATCCTGCGACCCTTTAGCAAGAGTCGGACTGTCATTTTTTCAAACATGATTCTAGTAGAGTTAATCTATAGTCCCAATTTGTGGACGATCCACAACTTGGGCTTGTCTGAGACTTTTAGTAGTAGTCTCGGCCCTCTTCAGTTTTCCCAAATCCGCTGCAAGCCACAATATGCGACGTCCAGGACGATCACGCCGCAAAACCTACCAGAGAATGGTTTATTCTTTCGCGCCGATCATTTCTCACTGGCGCGTCGCGGTGTCCCATTGTTGTTAATTATGGGGATTGCCGGTGGCTCGGACCTTATCAAGGGGGGGGCCGCGCTGCGGGTGATCAATGGATAGCAGACTATACCGGCAACCGCTATCACCAGACCTGCGATGCGTTCAGTAGCGATTGGGATCTGCGCGGAGCCGGGCAAGATATCAGCCTATTCAAGACGATCATAGAAGATCTCGGAAACTCCAGACGTTGGCCACAATGGTATGAAGGTTCGGAATTTAAGGCGGTGCGAGAAAGTAGCAATTTGCTTAGACAACAGTAGTCAGCACCCTTATCATTCGGGAATTCGGAGGCAAGATGCAACTAACCCCTTTTCACTTGGCAATTCAGGTTCGCGACATCAATGAGGCGCGAGACTTCTACGGCAACAAGATGGGCCTGCCCGAGGGTCGTAGCTCCACGGATTGGATCGATTTCAATCTGTTCGGTCATCAGCTGGTGACCCATGTGAATCCACAGCTTGGTAAAGAAGGTAAGATCGCCAGCATCGCGAATGGTGTCGATGGCCACGGTGTGCCGGTACCCCATTTCGGTGTCGTGCTAAATTTCGATGATTGGGAAGCGCTAGCTGAAACCGTCACCCAGTTCGTAGATTATTTTATTATTGAGCCCTATATACGCTTCAAGGGTCAGCCTGGAGAGCAGGGCACAATGTTCTTTTCCGATCCATCAGGCAACGCCCTCGAATTTAAGGCATTTCGAGATATCGAGTCGCAGCTCTTCGCTAAGTAGCCTCAATCGAACCGCCAGAATATTCATTAGCCAGTTATCGTGAGGCTGTCGGTCTTCTCATGAGTTGGACAAGGGTACAGATTGGATATATTGTACGGACTTTACTTATAAGAATTTGGAGAGCACGCAATGGGTAAGGGTAAAATCTCGGGAATCGCGATAGGTGTGGTACTAGGGGTTGTAATCGTGGGATGGGCATCTACGGCTCCCTATCTCAGCAATCAGGGCCTTGGCCGCACACCTGGCATAATCATTGGTGGGACCATGACAGCTCCACTTGCTGATTTCACGCCGCTTAACGAGAGTGTGCGTGGTCCGTTGATGTTTAAGCTAGACGGTTTTCCACCATTCGTAAACTATCTGTCGTGGGTAGGCACTCCAGATGGTGTAATCACGGCGACCCGTCCAGACAATGGGTACTGGGCCCGACGCGTCCGTTCAAGAGGTGGCGATGGCTTGCTACGCATAGGTGATTCCACCTATGAGATGACTGCCACCGAGATTCACGGCGACGACCGCATTGCGATGATGAGGCAGTGGGCGGCCAAGTCTGGCGGCAGAACACTTGATGAGCCAGCCTATCCAGGTTCAGAACCGCTTCGTGATTGGAAAGTGTTCTTCTGGACACCTAGGTCCTAGTCAGAACCCTCAGTAAACTAACTTCCTGTTGAGGCTTTCAATCAGGGAGTTTAGAGAGAGTCGAGACGGCACTCAGCAGCGCCTTAGTTCGTTAGAAATGAATTAGAATTGTCGCAGTCTTTAACAAAGTTGAGTGTCTTTTTCACTACCCCAGAGCGTCTTATCTTCGATATTTCCATATTGTAGTCAATCCGATGGTGTCCTGCGCGTAGATTGCCTTAGAGAAAGGTAGAACATCAGCGGTATCAAGATCACTAAAACCAACTGTCCAATCGCGGCAGGTGCGGTGCCTGTGGTTTCTATACTCTTCAGAAAACTCAGCCCCATTCTGGAACTCCATTCCAAGAAGATAAACCCGTACATCAGTGGGATAAGACTGCGATAACGCAGGGCTACTAACAGATAGATCAGGCCAACCATAAGCTGCGCTATGCCCCACTGCGCGAAGATATAGACTACCGCCTCGGCACCACCTTGGGTAAAACTATCCAGAGGGATAGTCGCAATAGATTGAGCGCCACCATCGGCGCTGAATATATGTACACAGCTTCTGCCGATCGTAATAAGTGTTATAAGAAAGAAGAAATACAGTGCCAGCTTGTTGCCGGAATAGATATTATTTACCTGTCTGGGAAAAATTCTTTCGAACATATTGTCACCTGTCGTTTTTGCAATATTACTTACCGGCTCACTGATTGGGGCTTAGCACATCTCCCAGACTTTCTTGAGTAGATGCGCCATTTTCAAATGCGACCTCGCCGGCGATAAACACCATATCAAATCCTGTTGAAAGCTGCAGCGGATCTGGATAGGTTGCCTTGGCTCTGATATTTTCCGGATCGAACAACACCAGGTCGGCTACCTTTCCAGGCTCTATGCTGCCTCTGTCTTGCAGGCCAAGAATAGAGGCTGAGAATGAAGTCATCTTTCTCACCATCTCTTCCAGAGAGACAGCGCCTCGATTGACTACGTATTCTTCTATTATTTTGGCGAATGTTCCATGGCCGCGAGGATGAAATCCGGTAGGGCTGCCATCGGATGAGGCGGTGATCATTTCATCTTCCAGTAATCGAGATTGCAGGGCATCGTCCATGATGAAGTAGGCGCCGCCGGCTCCTTGCGGGCCTATGACATCGATAAGTATTTTCTCAAATGGCATGTCCATCTCTAGCTCAAGGTCGGCGAGGGTCTTTCCGGTATAGGGATCGGTGCCGAGAAGCGTAGCCGCCGGCCCGTTACGCCGATTGATTCGATTGATCAGATATTCTTCCAGCTCGGCTCTTCGACTCTGCTTTGCAACCTCAAATTCCTCGAGGGTCTTGGACCAGACTGGGAACAATAATGCGATGCCGGCGTAACTTGCGTTATAGGGATACACATCGGCGGTAATTTCTATACCCGCTTCTCTGGCGTTCGCCAGTACTGTCAATATTTCTTCAGCGCGATCCGCGCCCTTTCCATAGACTGACTTTAGATGAGACACATGGACCCTGGCTACGCGCCCCTGGCTCATCAATTCGCCGAGAGAGGCTTTTAGCTGATCGTCATCTTCGTTGCGCATATGGCTCATGACTATTCGGTCGCGATCTCCTACTACTCTGGCTAGCTCTACTAATTCAGCTTCCATGGCGTGTAAACCCGGGTTGTACTCCAGGCCGGTGCTTAGGCCGAAAGAATAGTCTAGGGCGTTGTTTAGAAGTTCCAGCATGCGCTGTAATTCCTCCGTGCTGGGAACCGGCTTCTGACCAATGCCAGCGAGGTTTCGCAGAGTTCCATGACCGACGAAGGGCGCTATGTTTACTCCTATCCCTTTATTCCTGACCTGCGATACCCACTGGCCTAAATTTTCGACCTCTGGGCTATCTCCATCCTGACCCAATGTAATAGTGGTAACTCCCTGAGCGAGGAAATTTTCAAACTCGGGTGTCTGCAAGGGGTCGCCATGGGAGTGAACGTCGATGAACCCTGGAGCGAGTACGCGACCTCTTGCATCTATAGTTTGGGCGGCATCGGCAGTGGACTGCCCGGTGGCGGCAATTAGTGCTACTTCTCCGTTTTTAATATAGACGTCGGCGTTTACGGCAGGGCCGCCTAAGCCATCTATCACCCGTGCGTTGGAAATCAGCGTGTCATAGCTGGGACCCTGATCTGATTCTGTGTCACTGCAGGAGAGCAGTAACAGGCCGGGGATGAGTAGCAGGCAGCTTCTGAATAAGTTCCACATAGGGGAATTCCCGATTAACGCAAGTGAACGAAAGTTAATGAAAGTTAACGAGATTCATTACCGTCATTTGTAATCAATATAAAGCAGTTGATGGGCAAGCGTCAGACTACTTTGAATTGAGCAAAATCAAAAGGCCCGAAGAAATTTGCTCGGTCGATTCAAAAGTAATTTTTCAGATAGGGGGTGCTGGGATAGGGTGCTTAGACGCGACTAGCAGTGTAGCGGAAGGGGCAGACTTATTCTCTAAATGAAAGTATGCCTACCCCTACTTGATGTTAAACGAATGCTCGCCGGTTACGGTAATGCGAGAACCACGAGTTCGGCAGCCTGGCCACCACCACCGGTGAACATGGCTACATATTGCTTGCCGTCGTGCTCATAGGTAAATGGCAGGCCGGTTTGATTTGCCGGTAAATCTATTTCGGCTAGTATGTCACCGGTTTGCTTGTCGACGGCTCGAAAAATCGGGCTGGCTCCAGCGGCACCGGTACCTTCAGCGACGAACAACAGCGTCTTAGTCAGCAAGACGCCTGCTCGCGTTGGTACGCCTGTAC
>Ga0209630_10004688_pt1 | contig 11897 bp, 14 predicted proteins | sample COG_01_FD_184745 | JGI IMG/M metagenome (GOLD analysis project Ga0209630, IMG submission 184745) | Pelagic Microbial community sample from North Sea - COGITO 998_met_01 (SPAdes) (version 2) | ecosystem: Environmental > Aquatic > Marine > Neritic zone/Coastal water | place: Helgoland, sampling... | reverse complement strand
ATTATATGAAAAAGAAGGAATGGAAGTTCATAAAAAAATCTTAGGTAATCAAATTGGTTATTTTTATACAGAAATTGGCCCACTAAATGAAATAGTACACCTTTATGGTTATGAAAGCTTAGATGACAGAGCAAAAAGACGAAAAGAGCTTGCTGAAAATAAAATTTGGCAAAAATATATTGCTAAAGCGATTGACTTATTTGAATCTCAAGAAAGTAAAATATTAATTCCTGCTAATTTTTCTAATATTAAATAATTATATATAACTATTATTATTATCATTCCACCAAGGGCTATCTGAAAAAGCTCGCATATCCATTTCATGAGTCCAAACTGACCTTTGCTGTTGGGCAATATGATAATATGTATCTGCAATTTTTTCAGGTAGCATAAGCCCATCATGCTCATTACCTTTCTTTTCTCTTAATATTTGAAATTTTTCTGCGCCTAGCATTCTACCTAATGTATCAGGAGCATCTACTGCTCCATCTACTATAATATGTGCAATATGAATACCTTTAGGTGCATATTCAGCATTTAGACTTTGGCATAATAACCTTCTACCTCCCATAGCAGATGCATGAGAATGCTGTTTAGGATTTCCCCTGACAGATGCAGTAGAAGAAGTAACTATTAATGTTCCTTTGCCTCTTTTTTCCATATATGGAAATGCTGTTGATGCAGTTCTAAATAATGCAAAAGTAGCCATGCGCCAACCTAATTCAAATTGTTTGTAGCTTAAATCATTTAGTGCAACATCTCCTATTTGAGCACCTAAATTAAATATTATTACTTCTATTCCACCAACTTCTGATTCAATTTTATTGATAACATTCTCAATGCTATCTTCTTTTACAGCATTTAATATATAACCAGATGCGGATCCACCCTTAGTTTTAATAGACTCTAACATAGTATCTAAGCCCTCTTGGTTGCCTCTTCTACATAATGCTACATGATAGCCTTCGGAGGCAAAACGATGCGCAGTATTTCCACCTATTCCAGCTCCAGCTCCTATTACTAAACATACTTTTTTCATTTTAAAAATCCTTATTTTTTAACCTTAAAGGAGGTCCTATTTGTATAAAAGAAATTATTTAATTGTTTTTATATACTTATATAAAATATAATTTTTTGCATCATTTATTTTATATCAATTTTAAATATTTTTTATTATTATAATTTAAAAGGATTTATTTATGAAAACTGAACAAGACATTATATTTCATCTAGAAAATTATACAGCATATATAAAAATTAATCGTCCTCCTCATAATTTTTTTGATAGAAACCTTATCAGTCAAATTGCAGATATTTTAGAAGAAATGGATCAAGAAAATAAATGTCGATCAATAATATTGTCTTCGGAGGGTAAAAACTTTTGTGCGGGCGCTGATTTTACTAAATCAAATTTTACCAATGGGGAGAATATTTATGAAGACCTTTACATACAAGCCGTAAGGTTATTTAGAACAAAAAAACCAATAATTGCCTCTATACAAGGTGCTGCTATAGGTGGGGGATTAGGAGTTGCTCTTGCAGCAGACTTTAGAATTGCATGCAAAGAATCTAAATTTAGTGCAAATTTTGGAAAACTTGGTTTTCACCAAGGTTTTGGAACAACTATTACCTTACCAAGAGTTATAGGAATGCAAAAAGCAAAATTAATGTTATTAACAAGTAAAAGAATAAATGGAGAAGAAGCTTACAATATTGGCTTAGCTGATTATTTAGTTGAACAGTCACAATTATTAAATAAAGCAAAAATAATATCTAGCGAAATAAATTCTTCAGGTCCCTTGGGAATAAAAGCTATAAGAAACACTCTAAATCATGATTTAGCTGATAAAATAGAAGAAGCAGTTAAAATAGAGGCAAGAGAACAAAATATATTAAGAAAAACATCTGATTTTAAAGAAGGTATAGATGCTTCAATAAATAGAAGAGAGCCTTTATTTAAAGGGGATTAAAACTTATATAATAATTAATGATTATATCATAAACCGATTTAAAAATGCAAAAAATATATGTCTACATACTTTCAAAATTTTTAGCTTTAAAAAGAAGGCTCCATATAATGCTTTATAAAGCTTATAATCCATATCCTACAATACCCAAAAATTTATTCTTTTCTCCTAGTGATATAATTAAGGAAAATTCTAAATTTAAATATAACAAACTTAATTATTTAGAAAACAAAAAGTCACATAATAAATGGAAAAAAAATACTAAGAAAAAATTTATAGATTTATTATGCCTCAATAAAAATTTATATTTTAAAGAGGTAGGTCGCATAAAAATGCCAATTAAAAATGGTTATTCAAGAACAAGAATTTATGTAGAATTTTCAAAAAATAGACATGCACCTATAGATATTATCATTAATGATAAGTTCAAAAAATTTAGAGGTGTTATGATTTGTATGCAAGGAACAAATTCAGGTGCTCATTTAAGTATAGCAGAAATAAAAATGCCCGCTGATATATACAAAATTATTAATGGTAGCGCTATAGCTCTACAAGCAGCAGATAAAGGTTTTATTGCAATTTCTTATGAAAGAATAGGTTTTGGTGAGAGACAAGAAAGGAAGTTAACTAAGGCTAATGCATCACCTACTATAGATTTTAGTTTTCATTCCTTAATATTAGGTAAAACAAGTTTAGGTGAAACTGTTTCCGAAATATCTATTCTAGTTAAATGGTTAAAAAATAATTATAAAAACCATCCTGTTTGGTTAAAAGGTTATTCTGCAGCAGGAACTACTGCACTAGTAGCTGCTGCAGCAGATAATAATATAGATGGCATAGCCGTAGGCGGTTGTATAGGATTAACTAAGGAAACTTTATTAGATAGAGGTACTACTGGTTATAATGATATTCCAGGTTTTCATGAGTGGATGGACCAAGATACTATAATATCTCTTGTTTCTCCGCGACCATGTATAATAGTAGCAGGTGTGAAAGATCACATATGGCCTTATAGATATGCAATTAAAGCTTTAAAAGCTCCAAAAATGATATATAAATTAGAAAATGCTATAAATAATTTAGTATTGATTAAAGCTAAAGAGGGACATACTTATTATCCAAAATTAATGTGGCCTTTAATAGTTAAATATTTAAATTATATAAAATAATAAAGTATTTTTTATGAATATAGAAAACTCTAAAATAGAAGAAGCTACTGAATTAATTAAACTTGCTATTAATGATTATGATGCTTTCTTAAAAAAAATTAATACTTTTTCTCCTGAAAAAAAAGAAGAAGCGATTAGATGGTTAAGAAATACACTAAGGTATATTGATAAAAAAAATAATGAAAAAAAATGAAAAAAGAAATATATAAAAAAATACTATTACTATTAATTGCTACAATATTTATGATTATAGCAATTATAAACTGGCCATAAGTAATTTATTTATAAAGCTAAAAGCCTTATTTGCTATGACATAAATAAGATTTCCTTATATAGGTATAATTGTAATTATATCTATTTTATAATATTTATTTTTGTTAAATTATTATAAAATAAAATAGCTAGTAATTTTTTTTTATAGAACTATCTTACATATAAATTAGGATTATTAATGCAGCCAATTATAAGAATTAACTCTCTAAGTAAGAAATATCCAGGCGGATTTAAAGCTTTAAAAAATATATCTCTAGATATAAATAAAGGAGAAATTTTTGCTCTTTTAGGCCCTAATGGAGCAGGAAAAACCACCCTTATTTCTATTATAACTGGTATTTCTAAACAATCTAGTGGTGATGTTAAAATTGATAATTTAGATGTAATAAAAGATTCATTAAAAACAAAGAGTATCATAGGTTTAGTTCCTCAAGAACTATCAATAGAACAATTTGAGACTGTATTAGGAACTGTAAATTTTTCTAGAGGTCTTTTTGGAAAACCAAAAAATTCTTCTTATATAGAAAGTCTTCTTAAACAACTATCTTTATGGGAAAAAAGAAACACTAGAATTATTGAATTATCAGGTGGAATGAAGAGAAGAGTTTTAATAGCTAAGGCATTAAGTCATGAACCTTTAATACTTTTTCTTGATGAGCCATCTGCTGGAGTAGATGTTGAGTTAAGAAAAGACATGTGGAATATTATTTCTAATTTAAAGAAAAAAGGTGTTACAATAATTCTTACAACTCACTATATCGAAGAAGCAGAAAATATAGCAGATAGAATTGGATTTATTAACGATGGAAAAATATTATTAATTGAAGAAAAAGAAATTCTTATGAAAAAAATGGGACAAAAAATATTAAATATTTTTGTAAATGAACCATTAACAATTATTCCAAATTCTTTAAATAAATATGCATTAAAACTTAGTAATAATGGAAAGACTCTAACTTATACTTATGATATAAATACTGATAGAACAGGTATTACTATGCTTTTAAATGATCTTAATTCTGAAAAAATAAAACTTAAAGACATACAAACAAAACAGCGTTCTCTTGAAGATATTTTTGTTAATATTGTTAAGGAATAAACATATGAACCTTTATGCCATTAAAGCCATATATTTGTTCGAAATGTCTAGAACATTTCGGACAATATCTCAAAGTTTATTGGCTCCTGTTATTTCAACAATCTTATATTTTGTTGTATTTGGATCCGCTATTGGTTCTAAAATAGAGACTATAGATAATATTAGTTACGGAGTTTTTATAGTACCTGGTCTTGTTATGCTTTCTGTATTGATGCAAAGCATAACAAATGCTTCATTTGGCATTTATTTTCCCAAATTTATAGGTACAATTAATGAATTGCTTTCTGCACCTGTATCAACAATAGATATTATATTAGGTTATGTTGGAGCAGCAGCTACTAAATCATTTTCTATAGGTATATTAATTTTGCTAACCGCACATCTATTTGTTCCATTAAATATTATACATCCTTTTTATATGATAATTTTTTTAATATTAACCTGCATATCTTTTTGCTTATTTGGCTTTATTATAGGTTTGTGGGCTAAAAATTTTGAACAACTCAATCTGGTACCTATGTTAATAATCACTCCACTAGTATTCTTAGGTGGAAGTTTTTATTCAATATCTATGCTTCCTTTATTTTGGCAAAAACTATCTATGTTTAACCCAGTTGTATACTTGATTTCAGGTTTTAGATGGACATTTTTTAATGTCTCTGATTTCAGTTTTGCTATAAGTATCATCGCGACGATTAGCTTTGCTAGCCTTTGTTTATTAATAATATTTTATATGTTTAAAACAGGATATAAAATAAGAACTTAAATTTATTGGCCTTTAATTGATTAAATCAAATTTATTTAGTACAAATTAGATATGAAAAATATTTTATATACATTTGTTTGCTTTATTTTATTATCTGGATGCGTATCTATATTTTAAGTTACTAAGATTATTAATAAAAAATTTAGTAAAAACATATTTATTGGTGAATTCATGAGTGGTCAACGTAAATGGATTAGGCTTTGGGCAAGAACTGTAGGCATGCCTATAGGCGAAAATGATACAGATGCTCCTATTAACCCTCCTATAAAACAAAAGGATGTTAAACGTGCTTTAACACTTAGAAGTTTTTGGATATTACTTCATATCATTACATGTTTTGCTATTTTAGCAGGCAATGGTAGGACATTAGGACTATGGTAGAAAGATATTAATTAAAAATAATGGAAATAAAGTGTTGCCAATAATATTAAAATAATAATTAATATATAGATTTTTTTATTATTATTTGTTCTAAAAATTTTTTTTTTATTGAACGCCATAGAAATTATACTAATTAAATAAATATAAAAGTCAAATTGGCTAAAAAAGACAGAATGTATTTAACAAAAATGGGATATTACTAATAAAATAAGGATGAAAAAAAATGCTTAAATTACATCATGCTCCCAATTCACGAGCAGGAAGAATATTATGGCTATTAGAAGAACTAAAGTTACCTTATGAAATAAATAGTATGAAATTCCACCCCTCAGATTTAAAATCAGATGCTCACAGAGAAAAGCATCCATTGGGTAGAATTCCTGTTCTTGAAGATGGTGATGAAGTTACTATATATGAATCAGGAGCAATTGTGGAGTATATATTGGCAAGACATGCGCCAGATAAATTAAAACCTGAAATTAATAGTCCCTTATTTCCTTTATATCTTCAGTGGTTTCATTATTGTGAAGGAATGGTAATGCCACCTATGAATACTATTGTTGTACACACTATTATATTGCCAGAAGAAAGACGAAATCTTGAAGTTCTTGGGCAAGCTCAAAGGTTGTTATCTAAGTCGCTTTTACCTATTAATAAAAGTTTAGAAAATAAAGAATATCTCATTGGAGAATTCTCTGCTGCTGATATTATGTTAGGTCATGCCCTATATATGTCTAATAAACTAAAATGTGTTAATGAAGAACAAAGTAATATTTTAGCTTATCTATCGAGAATTGAGGCAAGACCTAGCTTTCAAAAAGCAATTAATTATAAAAAATAAGGATGCTAAATGATTGAAGAACTAAAAGTCTATGCAGAGAACTTAACCGCAGTATATGAATTAGAGCAAGAGATGGGTCAATATCAATATTTAATTGATATTGGAAATAAAACACCTTCATTTGATGCTAATGAACAAACTGAAATTAATAAAATGTTTGGTTGTCAAGCTCAGGTATGGATCATTCATAAAAAAGAAAATGATAGATTTTTCTTTAGAGGTGACAGTGATGCAGCAATTGTTAAAGGTTTGGTTGCAATTATAACTAAAGCTATGAGTGGACATTCTCAGGATGAAATAAAAGATTTAAAACACAGTATAGTTGATCAACTTGGCCTTGGTCCCGGTTTAACCGTTAGAAGACAAGTAGGTATGATGGCTATGATAGATCATATAAAAAAAATTACTGGTGCAAAATAATATAATGGATCAATTAAACTTTCAATCTGATAATCAATCATCTGCTTTTCCGGAAATTATTGATTATTTAAAGATTATTAATGAGGATTCTTCTCCTGCCTATGGTGCAGATGAAGTAACAAAATTAGCTACTAAAATGTTATCAGATTTATTTGAAACCAATTTAAAGGTAATATTTGTTTCATCGGGAACTGCAGCAAATTCGATAGCACTATCTTCTATATGCCCCCCTTATGGAGGTATATTATGTTCAGATGATGCACATATAGGAGGGGATGAATGTGGCGCTCCTGAGTTTTTTACGGGTGGTGCTAAATTATTAACTATTCCAACAGATAATGCTTTAATAACTGAAAAAAACCTTATTACTAAAATGAATAATCATGGATTACATGGAATTCATGAAGTTTTACCCTCAGTAATAAGTTTAACACAAGCAAGTGAGTTAGGAACAATATATACTCCTGATGATATTAATAAAGTTACACATACTGCAAAAAAATATAATCTAAGAACTCATATGGACGGAGCAAGATTCTCAAATGCTTGTGCCTCTTTAAATGTTAAACCAGCAGAATTGTCATGGAAAAATGGAATTGACATACTTAGCTTAGGTACGACAAAAAATGGAACTATTTCTTGTGAAGCTATCATAGTTTTTAATCAAGAAATTATTGATGATTTAGAAAGGCGCCAAAAAAGAACGGGACATTTATGGTCAAAAAATAAATTTGTGTCTGGTCAAATTATAAAATGGATAGAAGATGAGAATTGGCTAAAGGCAGCAAGAAAAGCTAATTTGTATGCTCAAGATATAATGGTATTATTAAAAAAAATTAACAATGTTACAATTGAATATAATGTTGATGTTAATATGGTATTTGCTTGCATTCCTAGGATAATGCAAGACAAATTAAGAGATAATAATGTTATGTTTAATCCCTGGTATGGTAAAAAAAATTTAACAAGGTTTGTTTCATCATGGGATACAAAAGATACTGAATTAACTTCTTTAAAATCTATTATTAAGAATATTACTTCCTAGATTATTTTAAATCTAAATTTTAAGATGTCGTCTATTATAATATATTATTGGGTCATATAATTATGACTCAATAATATGTAATAATTTAAATATAATGGCGGAGAGAGTGGGATTCGAACCCACGGTACGCTTACACGTACGCTGGTTTTCAAGACCAGTGCTTTCGACCACTCAGCCATCTCTCCAGTATTTTTATATTTCTAAACTAAATTTAATATTATAAAAGTAAAAAGTTATATATTTTATATTTTTTACATGAATTTATAATTATAAATGTTATTATTAAATATGTTTATTTATAACAAAATTCTATTCATTTCTTCTATTTTTCTGTTGTTTACTAATTATTCATATTCTAATGAAAATAATTATGATAAATGGCTTATATCATTAAAATCTGATGCTTTAGAACGTGGTATATCAGAGGAAACATTTAATAGAGCTATGGATAATGTTATCATAACTCCTAAAGTTAAAAAATTAGATAAAAAACAACCTGAAACTCAAATTACATTTAATGATTATTTTAAAAGGACCGTTAATAATACTAGAGTTAACATTGGTAAAAAGAAATATGAACAATATAGAAATGATTTATTTAAAATAGCAGAGGTATATAAAGTTCAACCAAGGTTTATTTTGTCTATTTGGGGCATAGAAACGAATTATGGAACGTATACAGGATCATTTTCAGTTATATCTTCACTTACTACACTCGCTTTTCAAGGAAGAAGAGCAAAATTTTTTAGAAAACAGTTGTTAGATGCAATAGAAATTATTGATAAAGGATATATAGAATTAGAAAATATGAAAGGTTCATGGGCAGGAGCAATGGGGCAAAGTCAATTTATGCCATCTTCATATTTAGCATATGCCCAAGACTTTGATAAAGATGGTAGAAAAGATATATGGAATAATCACTTAGATGTATTTGCTTCTATAGCTTTTTATTTAAAATCCCATGGATGGGATAATTCGAAAACCTGGGGAAGAGAAGTTATAGTCTCTAATAAATTTCTAGAATCATATATAGATAATAAAAATGAATCTAAAACATTAAAATATTGGTCCGATAATAATATATTAAAAATTGATAGAACAAAGTTACCTTATTTAAATTTAAAAGCATACCTTGTGCTGCCTGATGGAATTAAAGGTAAAAAATTTCTCGTATATGATAATTTTTTTACAATAAAAAAATATAATGCATCAACCTATTATGCATTATCTATTGGAATTCTAGCAGACAGGATAAAATATTGAAAAATATTTTTCTTTTATTAGTATTATTTTTTTTATCTGCATGTGCTGAATTAAATTTAGTTAACCATATATCAAAAAAGGTTATTAATACTACAAAAAATGAAGAAGATAATACTATTTATAAAAAAGAAAAAGAAATTATTCCTTATTATAAAGTTGGCAATCCATATTCTATAAATGGAATTCAATATATTCCAAAAGAAGACCCTGATTATTTTGAAGAAGGTATTGCATCGTGGTACGGTCCTAAATTTGATGGCAAATTAACTGCAAATGGAGAAATTTTTGATCAATATGCTGTAACAGCTGCTCATAGAACATTGCCTATTCCAAGCTTAGTAAAGGTCACAAATTTAGAAAACAATAGAAGTATAGTTTTAAGAATAAATGATAGAGGTCCATTTGTCGGCGATAGAATAATTGATTTATCCTATAAATCAGCTCAATTATTAGGAATAATTGAAAAAGGCACAGGAAAAGTTAGAGTAGAAGTAATTGATTATGGAGAACATTTATTGGTAAAAAATAGTAAAAAGCTATTAAAAACCAATGTAAAAGAAAATAAAGAGTATTTTTTACAGGTAGGGGTCTTTAAAGAAGCTAGCAATGCAGATAGACTATCAGATAAGCTTAGAAATACAGATTATATTAATTATAAAGTATTTACTAATACTGTTAATATAAATGATAGAATTTTATATATAGTTAAAATAGGGCCTATTCAAAATAATGAAAATATAAAATATGTTCAAAGAAAACTAAAAAATAATAAAATTAACACGAAAGTAATTATAGAATAATTTTTAATAATTTTTTATCTAGGAGGTTTTATGTCTAAAATACCAATAATTTATTTTTTTAAAATACTTTTAAGTATTATGATTTTATGCTTGTTTAATTTAAAGCAATCTTTATCAGAGACAACTATTAATACTTCAGCAAAATATGCTGTCTTAATGGATTATGATACCGGAAGAATATTACTTAATAAAAATTCTAATGTGTCTATGGCTCCTGCCTCTATGAGTAAATTAATGACAATTTATATGGCGTTTGAAGCTATAAAACAGGATAGAATTAGTCTTGATACATTATTAGTAGTTAGTGAAAATGCATGGAGAAAAAAAGATAAAAAAAATGGTAAGGAATTAGCGCCAAGTGGATCAAGTATGTTTTTAGAACCTTTAACAAAAGTTACTGTTGAAGACCTATTAAGAGGTATAATAGTACAATCAGGAAACGATGCATGCATTGTTATTGCAGAGGCTTTAAATGGTTCTGAGGACGCTTTTGCAGATAGTATGAATGAAAGAGCTAAAGAATTAGGACTTCAAAATAGTTATTTTACTAATTCTACTGGTTGGCCAGATAAAGAACATCTTATGTCTTCCTTAGATTTAGCTTTACTTTCTAATAAACTTTATCAGGATTTTCCTGATTATATGCATTATTTTGCAGAAAAAAAATTCTCTTATAATGGTATTGCACAATCTAATAGAAACCCAGTATTATATGACGATATAGGTGCAGATGGCCTAAAGACTGGTTATACAAAAGCTAGTGGTCATGGAGTAGTTGCATCAGCAATTCAGAATGGAAGGAGGCTAATTTTAGTTTTAAACGGAATAGAAGGAACTAAATTACGAAGCATAGAAGCTGAAAGAGTATTAAGTTGGGGATTTAGAGAATATAAAAATATAGTATTGTTTGAAAAGAATGAAATAGTAGATTCTGCAAATATTTGGCTAGGAAACAGGCCTACAGTACCTCTTGTGGTAAAAGAAAAAGTTATTTTAACATTATCTAAAGCTAATAATAATAATGACCTAAAGGCTATTATTAAGTATGTCGCTCCCTTAATACCTCCTTTAAATCAAGATGCACCTGTTGCAAAATTATTAATTAAGAATAATAAGGGAGAATTAGTTTCTGAGCACAAACTATTTCCAGAATATAATATTAATAAAGCAGGGCCTATAGGAAGATTATTTGGATCTCTTTCATATTTAATATGGGGAAACCCTCTTAAATGATCAATAAAAAGGTATCTAAAAGTTTTTTTATTACATTTGAAGGTGGAGAAGGAACTGGAAAAAGTACTCAGGCAAAAATGTTATATGAGTACTTATTATCTAATAATATAGAAACAGTCTTAACTAGAGAGCCTGGAGGGTGTAAGGAATCTGAAGCTATTAGACAATTACTTGTAAAAGGTTCTATAGATAAGTGGGATAGTATTACAGAAGCCTTATTACATAACGCCGCAAGAAGGGAGCATATAAAAAGAGTCATAAAACCATCTTTATTACATAATAAAGTTGTTATTTGTGATAGGTTTATAGATTCAACTATGGCTTATCAAGGGCATGCTCAGGGAGTAGATCAAAAATTTTTAATGAATTTAATTAAAGAAGTAACAGAAAATATCACACCTGATTTAACATTTATTTTTGATATGGATATTAAAGAATCTCTAATTAGAGCTAATAAAAGAGATAATAATAAGAAGAATAGATACGAAAAATTTAATAATGATTTTCATGAAAAAATAAGAGCTTACTTTTTAAGTTTAGCAAATACAAAAAAAAGGTATATTTTAATTAACGCTTCAGACACTGTAGAAAATATAGGTAAAATAATTTTAAACAATCTAAATAAAATTATCACTTAGTA
>Ga0209630_10004678_pt1 | contig 11920 bp, 12 predicted proteins | sample COG_01_FD_184745 | JGI IMG/M metagenome (GOLD analysis project Ga0209630, IMG submission 184745) | Pelagic Microbial community sample from North Sea - COGITO 998_met_01 (SPAdes) (version 2) | ecosystem: Environmental > Aquatic > Marine > Neritic zone/Coastal water | place: Helgoland, sampling... | reverse complement strand
TTTCTTCTTAATTTTTGTATGTTTCAAATATAATGATGTAATATTTGCCATCATTTCTTCTAAGTTTTTATATTCGTCGTCCATATTACTCATCTTACCGCTCATCCACGAACTAAGTTGATGAATTAACATAGAACCATGTCTGCTCATATAACGCTTTTTAGCAACAACACTCATTAGAGTTGCGGCACTAGCACTCGCACCTTCGATGATTGTATGCACTGGAATAACAGACTGCTTAATAAAATCAATACCAGCAAATGCTGCAAATACACCGCCTCCATAACTGTTAATATGGAGATAAATAGGTTTTGGTGTGATATTATACATCTGATTTTTCGATTTAAACAAGTCAAAATCATCGTTCAGTTTATCAAGCAACTCTTTCATCTTATATACAGTGTTTTTATTGACACTTCCATTAAAATAAATATGATTTTTCTTAGCAAAAACTTTACTTACATCATTATAACAGTCCAACTCTTGTTTGGAATATTCCTTAGATATATCGGCAGGTTTAACATCATCTTCAATATCGTTCTTAATGGTATCACTTACCCGGGGTCGTTTATTTCTAGTATAAAGAAACTCAAAATCACTCATTATAATATATTATATGGGTGTTATTTTTAAGTATAAAATGAGATATAAAATGCTTTACATACACCATTCACCTAGTATTTCTATATCCTTCTCTCGTGCATTAGCAATCTTAGTAGGTGTTTCTAGAATAAGTGGTAATCCCATATCATAGCATTGTTTGGCAAATGACGATAGTCCATTATTTGACGTACCCATTTCTGTTACGAATCCTTTATTCAAATTTTGGTGTCTATCGACACGCGACCCTAAACGTGTTGAACTGTCATTCATATGAACAACAATGACATTATCCCACCCTATATATTTATCAATGTCACTAATTACGATATGACAATTATTACAAATGTCAGCACCACACGAAAATATATGACACGTGTCAATACAAATCTTCACTCTTTTCTTGTATTTTTTGTTAAATCTATTATAAAACTGTCCAATTTGTTCAATAGATGTAAGTAATTCTGTTCCTTGCCCTGCTGCTGTTTCAAGTATAAAACAACTTTTCAGTGTTGTCGTATTATCGATAACATCTTTAATAAAACGATACATATTATCTTCAAACGGTAATGTATTAACTGCTACATCACCCGATTTAGATTTAATTAGGTGTTTACCTACGTGAAATACACTACCTATTCCACCGCATTTATAAACATTCTCTAGTTCATTTATTGCTCTAGCAAGCATTGCATTATTAAGCATATCTAGTGCTTCATCATATTCATCTTTATTTCCTTTTTTATAACTACTATATTTTGCGATATTAAAGACATATGCCGCATGTGAGAATAATTGTATTTTATTCTCAATTACAAAATCTCGAATTGTAGTATATTCATCGGTTGTCATTTCTTTGTGTTTTAATGATCTAGGTGACCCGAAAAAGACTTGAAATGCTTTACACGTCGACGTGTCTTGTTTTAGAAGGTCTGTTAATTTTATGTGTTCTCCAATGGACATTATATAATATATTTTATAATATTTAATCAATTTTATACTATACGTATGATAGTATAAAATATATGTATAAAATTGATTAAATATTATATATTTAAAAAAATTAACTGATTATGGTCCGAACAAGTATGTTGCATAAGTTGATAACCACCAAATACGACAAATTGGTTGTAACATTCGGGAACGACGTTCTTTATTCGAAATATACACCTGATTCACATGACGAAATGACGGAAACGTTCTTATATATGAGTTTGAATGATAAGATTCGATTTGAAGACCGCCGGTTTTCAAAATACTACCTTGATTCTTTCGAAAAACTATTTATATATATTAAAGACACGCATGCTCCAGACGTACACCAGTTGGTATTTGATAGATTTCAACGATTGTCAATCGAAGAACAACTAAACTATATGACAACCATTGAACTGGCAACGAATTCAACTTTTTTTGGCGCGGCCTTTGGTATTATTAGTATTGTGTATTTCAAAATGTGTTTATATGCTTCCACGTTTACACCCTTGAAGTTTTAAAAATCAACATTTATAATTATTAATATAATCCTTCGACAAACATATGAAAAATAAACTATTAATAGAGAAATTATTGAAAACCCATGTTCTTAAAAGTAACAACCATTTTCTACTAGATTAGCATTCTTAGGAATTTCTTCAGGTAAGACATTACACCAATATTCATTATATGTATCATATTTATTCCACCGAGAACCTTTGATCCCAAACCATAATTGTATTTGTCCACCAGTAACCAATGCAGATCTATTCATTTCAGTATATATATAATCTCCAATCAACATTGAATACCCGCCACATCCTATTATAGCTATATCAAATTCTTTTGAAGTAACATTATTTTTCAACATTTCAAATGATGCTAAAATATTGGAGTTTGGTGTATTTCCACAAAAAGATACAGGTGATTTACAAAAATCTATATCAAATGTATGTTCATCCGGATTTAAATCGAACATTTTATGAACATTTCCAGTACTCAATTGTTTTTGAGATGTTTCTGGAAATGATGTTATAAATAATAGTTTTTTCCCCTTGAAAAATTCAAGCCAGCTTTTTTTTTTATAATATATGATATTAGTATTGTGTATTTCAAAATTTTGCCATTCAGTATTCATATCATAAATAATTTGGTTATCCAGTGAAAAGTAGTATTGTGCTAGATCCATCGAACTAATAATCGTTTTAAAATGAGTACAATTTTTGATACTTTCAGTATAAATCCTAAGATATTCTTTTAAAGTATGTGTATAACGTTCATTGTTAGTGTCATATATTCCATTTTGGTTGTGTGAAAATGTACGGAGTTCATTACAGATATTTTTATTGCTAATGATTTTATTAATAAGCGTGTGGTCAATTTGATACAGGAAAGGTAACAAACATTCCCAACTCTTAAAACCAGAACGTCCTATAAAAAACTTTTTGTTTAACATAACTACATCGTCTATCTTGTTTGATTCCATTTGTTCAATAATATTTTCTGGATTAGTTAATTTTAATTTACAAAACATATCATGTTTGAAGTAATTTTTTTCAAATTTTGATAAGTCACTTAATAGTTGTCGGACATATGTCTTTATATCTTCTTGTATATCTCCTGTGTAAGTTTTAAAATTATTTTGATTAAAAAGGTCTTGGATAACTTTAATTTCGATTGTCATTATATAAGAATATAATATTATTTTCTAACATACAGTGGTTAGAACTAAACCATATACTATTAAAAGATGATTATAATTCTTCTACAAATTCTAAATAATTACCTATATAATAAATATCTTTAATATTTAGTTCAAATATCGTATTATCAAACATATAATCTCTTATGTAATTTGAATAGTCCAATCCCGAATCTAGTATTTTATAACACACTTCATACAATCTATTTTACCATATACATCCTATTTATAATATTACATTAGTAAATACACATTAGTAAATACACATTAGTAAATACACATTAGTAAATACACATTAGTAAATACACATTCTTGATAATTATATAAAATTATATCAATATTACAATATACATATACTAACCAATGTCATATTTATCTACCCGATACAAAGGATTAATCGAAGAATATTATTTCGATACATATAAAACCCATAATACATTAAATTTATCAACATTTGACAAAGATATATTAGTTGACGAATCAGTAAGAAATAAAATAATGAAAACACATAAGAATATTACTACAATTGTATTTAACAAACTCTTTAATAATATTAATACAAATGCAATTGATAAACAAATATTTATTCATTTTATAACATCATATAATACACAATTAGTAACTATTACATTTAATCGTTGTTTTATAGTTACATCTGATATATTGAATTATATAAAAATATATTGTAGAAATGATGTTTGTATTAATAAAAAATGTGAAGATAATCGATTTATTACAATAACTTTAATTAAATATGATAAATTTATTGAAATTGCTCATAATGATAAATCAGGACATTCTGAAATTAATTGCTGGAATAAAATTAATAAACTTATAAAAAAGACAAAGAGAAAAAAGTCAGATATTTTAATTACCGAAATAAGATGTCGTTATAATAACGGACAATTTGAATACTCGTATTCACAACCATGTAAACATTGTACGTTGTTTTTTAAAAATATATCACATCAATTGTATAAACAATATGGTTCAAAAATTAAATTTAATTGGTCATTGGATAGCCAATGTCTCGAAATGACAAAATTTATCAATGTAACTGATATTAAAGATTCTACATTATCGAGTAGATATGCTGTATTATATAAAACATTTTGATTAAATCAAATAAATCAAATAAATCAATTTCATATTCTCATTCTTTTGTAACCGGACTCACCTTCCAAATCAGTATCATCGCATTCCAAATCAGCATCATTTCCATCATCGTATTCTAATCTAAGTCTTTTAGATTTATTACTAAAAATTGCAGTTTCTAGTTTATATCTGTTAATATTAACACGCCTTCCATTAACACTGATTACTCCAAATTCAATCAAATTATCAAATATTTGATTGGCATTCAATTTACATAATATTGATTTATTATCATGTCGTGTTAATTCATCGAGTTTATGTTCATTATACGTGTTACGATAGTAGTTCAATATATAAATATTTACGTGTTCTTTTAAATATATATTAGTTATAATATCACGTGTCTTATAACTAACAAAAATATTTCTTAAATTTGGTTGTGCACAAATAGTGTTAATCCATGCGTATTTTGTTTTTGGGAAAGTGTGATGTGAAACCGAATCAGCCCATTCCTTAAATCGCATAACGGATTCGTATTTAGTTTTGTTATTATATTCAATTTTGTCTAATTCATATTTAAAATCGTTAAATCCAAATTGTTGTTCCTTATCAGGTTTGATTTCGTTTAGAGCAGATGTTAGAGAATTAAGTGACATTGAGTTGTTGTGTGAAAGCATATTGGTTGTATATTAATATAATATTAAATCAATTTTATATTTACGAAGGTATCATATCGGTTACACCACGACTTCCAAAATAAGATATTTAAAAATTGAATTTAAAATTATTGATATAATATACTTATAATGGAACAAATTAAAGAACAGACAGTAGTATCTAAGGAGGTTTTCTTAGACGAATATTATAATTGTTATAAACTAGTTAAAATTTCACCAGATGAAAAACTATTTCGATGTAATATGACAGGTGATAAAATCAATATCTTATCTGGAATTGAATATATTAAATATGAAGATGGACATGTTTATAAACGAGAGATGTTGGTTGAATATATTGACTATATATATTCAATATATGGGGATGAAAATATTATCATTATAGAACATGAAAACAATTATAAAATAGACATATCTTATAACGACGTTGATATTAAACTTGATTTTTGTAAGAATTTTGTAAATTCATTTCACTCATATATATCACATCCATATCATCAGGATATAACCCAATATCTCATATTTCCTGTATATCGCGATTTGGTAGATATTAAACCATATATCAAAACAAGTAATCTTAAATATATTAAGAAATATTTCTCTCACGGGGATATCGTATATACAGGTGATAATCACTATATTTTGAAGAATACAACAAAAGACAGTAAAAAATGGAAAGTATGCGATTATAGTGATGAATATGACGAACATATATTTATTCCATTTGAATATATTCAATCAAGGGGGTATACGTATTATGTTACTCAATGTAAATATTTCGATATAGCACCAATGCCATTGGATTTATTGAATAACGAGATGTATGATTTCCATTTAAATAGCATCGAGTGTAATGTAGATGACTTAGTAGATGATACAGAAACATCTAAATATTATATGAACAATGAAGATGTCGAAGATATTAAAGCATCTGATAGTCCCGATGTCGTATCATCTTATTTCGGTGAACTAGTCATTAAAGAAGGTAAATTACATGTTCATATAACAAAAGAAACAACAATGGAAATGCTTAATAATGACATTGCACCACATTTCATTAAAGCACGGGGTTATACATATTATTATAATGTAGCACAAGATTGTGGATATGAACTAATGGTTTTAGTATCACCATTTGAAGTCATCAATTTGAAGACAATGGTAATTAGATATTTGGTTTAACTATTATGATGTAATCATCTTACCAATAATCGAAATCCGCCTTTTTTCACTAAACTCCTTTACTCGAATCATTATATGAATTATAAAATATGGGTTTATTATACCCTAATTAATGTTAATGTATTATTTGAATCCAATGTTTTGGTGTACAAACAATGCATCGAGTAGTTCTCCATACCACATCTTACCTTTCAATTTCAAAAAGGCAGGGTAGCTTTCAAGAGACACTTTTTCTTCGTGTTCACGGTGGAATACGTCGATATCCGAGCATGGAATTTCTTCAAGCATTGCGAATAATACGTCGAACTCACAAGTAGTCATCTCGCTAATCCATTTGTGAATTATTTCGAAATAATCATGAGATGTCACTGCATCAATGGGTGCCCCAGCATCTTCATAGTGTTCGGTGTTAAAACCATTCCACGGATTGATGTGGTTGATAGAGGGTCCTTGAATCATCGCAATTGGACAATCTTTGAGATTAGTTAGTTTCAACAATTGGCTTCTACGTCCAATCAGTTCGCCATATCCGTCCTTGTTAGGGCATTCGGGGTGAGCCCATGCAACAAATGCATTAGGATTTTCTTTCTGGAACTGATCTTCTGATATTGGGCGACAAACACCGGTTCTAATGGTTGGTGTACACACACAAGTTTCACCGGCGCTGTTCGTAATTCGGTGCATTGAAAATTTCCTGAAAAAATCACCCCCGATGATCACATTCGAATGGTTGATTGTCATCACTGGGGAGTGGATTGTTAATCCACGAAAATATCCACTGCTGTTGATATACGCACTAGTACTATCACGATTGGTAATGTTCAGTGACCCGGACACAGACCCGACAATTGTCGGGTCTACGCCGAGTGCAATGAAATAGAACCGAACGGGGGTCTTTGTAGCCATCTCCACGACAGTAGTTTCACCGGTAACTGAATTTGTTACCGTCTCATCAACTGTTTTCGTAAAAAATGCTCTGAATTCAGGACTTGCCACGAGATGGCCTTTGCCTCCCAGTGGAAATGCAAACTTCAGTTCATCGAAAATCCCGTCGGGAGTAAAGAAGCAACAATGCGTTTCACCTAAAAGAACCGATGTCCTCTTATGTAATGTGTCATTTCCCGTTGTAAGGAATTGCGCGTCGTCAGTGGATGTCATTGTGGATGTCATGGTAGAAAATAGTGTATAAATAATTATAAAATTTATTTCGAATTTTATAAAATATTAATCCGTTGTCGCTACCTTACCCCATGCAATAATTGACACACGTCCCTTTTCACGCAACTCTTTTACTTGTGGGATTCCATGCCTCCATTCAATATTAACATCTTTTCCAAATGTATATACATATCCGTCTTTTTGCGGGATTGACACTGTCGTCCGGGTTTTAGCGTGTTGGAATGATACATCTCGTGTATCTCCGAATGATACACCAACTGTTATATTTTGTGTTCGTGCTTTATCCTCTTTTACCGCCGCGGCGTCGTGATGATATGGTTTCCACTCACTTGAATCCTTATACCAATTAAATCGCGTTGCTTGGATATCCATATCAAAAAATATCTCCATCGTTTTTATAACCACATTAAATAATGGACATTCCCGTTTCCATTTTACTTTATCGTCGGCAATATAATGCGTATCCCCGTGCCATAGTTTCCATAGTGAATCTTCTTTTACATTATTATTTGCCGAATATGCATTCATTTCAGCAATTAACCCGTCATACATTGTTCCTTTATCCAGTTTAGTAGCAATATCATCATATAAATCCGGGATAATGATAACGTCCCGCCCAGACGACGTGAAATCGAGTTTATCTTTTGCTGTTGATATAAGCAATCTCATATCTGGTAGATCGTGGGATGGTTTAAATGACTCGGTGTTCTTTTTACGTCTATTTCGTGGTCGGCGATTAAGAACCTGTGTTTTACCAGTTGAATTAAGTTCACATGAAGCATTAACATGTTTGAATTTACAATCGTCGCCTTTCTGGCAATTTCCATATAGAAAGTGGAATTTACAAATGTTATTGTCGTGAATACGATTACACGTACTATTATTACAATGCCGTGTTTCAATAAAATCTCTACAAATCTGATTATTCATTATAGTTATAACTAGTAATAGTTGTTTATATTGGTTTTATAATGTATGAACACCCTCAGTTGTCGCTGTCGATGAACACTCTCATTTGTCGCCGTCGATGAATATCCAGACGGTGTCTATGATTGTGTGTTTTAACACGTTACGTTCTAACGCGTTGCTGTCGAGTCCGTCGATCAACTCGCAGGTTTGGATGAACCGGATCAAGTCCTTCTCGAACTTGGTTGCGACTTCCCTGTACATGTCACGGAGTTGCCTGGTCTTGGGAAGTGTTCCACACATGATGCGGAAGTTATCCACGACCGAGTCAATGATCCATTTCTTGATCGCGTGTTCGCTAACGCGGTGGTTTTGACGCTTGAACTTTTGTTCAAACGCCGCTACGATGGCACATGCGAATATATTTTTCGCGTGTTTGGTACTGGGCTTGTCGGATTTGTGTCCAAACAAAGAGCTTCCCATATGGTACCTCATCGACCATTCCTTCTCGACTAGTACGTTGGAGCAATCGAGGTCAGAAGATTCTTCATTTTCATCATACCAGCGCGGGATCCAAACGCGCGCACCAGCATTCAATCCAGACGTCTGGTGTTGGTTCGCATACGACACAATGCGCCAGACAGCGACTGCCATGGACATGTCAGTCCATCCCTGTCTCTCCGACTGAGAAGACGCTGAACTATCATGCCTCATTTTGATAAACCGCTCGACGGTCATCTCACATCCACCGTATGAGATGATTTGGTGTGGAAGGGTCCAGTCAGTCACCAAAAGGATGGTCGCGTCCGAGTACCGGGCGGCGTTGACGTGGGCAACGAACACTTTCAGTTGACCGTCGCCGGTCTGGAAACGGGGGGGGACGGTCGACTTGTAGAGCGTAGTCAACAGCCGCATGTATCGCTGTAGCAGTTTTTTGCGGCGAATGTCGAGATTCCCACGTGTGATGGCATTGTGGACCAAATGACACGTGGTACTAAAACACTGGTTGGCGAGGTCGATTATAGGCATTTTGGTTGGTAATAACTATTAATATATTAATATTAATGTCGATTTTTATTATATAAAATTGAATATTATATTCAATTACATTACAATACAATATGCAACCTACTCGCTATGAAATTAAATCACCAGTCGTCAAAGATAAAATGGCGGGATTTGATTTTGACCACGCAATGGTAACCCCTAAGGGGGGTCGAACTTTTCCAAAGGACGTCGATGACTGGCAATGGTTTGATGAATGTGTTCCTGAAAAGATAACACAATATAACCGAGATGGTTATATGATTGTCATTTTCACAAATCAATCCAAAAAATGGAAACACGACCAGATTAAACTAGTTGCCGAGACACTGGATATTCCGGTATTCATTGTAATTGCCACTGAAAAGAGCGAATACAAACCGAATAGAATATTATTTGATTCATTGATTGGTGATAACACAATTGACCTTGAAAATTCTTTTTTCGTAGGAGATGCTCTTGGTAGAAAGACGGACTTTTCGGATAGTGATAAAGTCTTCGCTGAAAACATTGGAATTCCAGTATATTCACCCGAAAGTATTTTCACTAGTCCAGTTGAACCATTTGAAATACCCCAAGTGCCACTATCTGACTCCCCCGAAATCATTATTATGGTAGGGTATCCCGGGTCAGGTAAAACAACAATTGCCCGTAATATATGCGAACAAAATGAACAATATGTTCATATATCAGGCGATGTTTGTAAAACATTGCCTAAAATTAAAAAGACGATTAAGGAAGTAATAAAACACGAGAAATCAATGGTAGTTGATGCTACAAATAGTTCTATCAAAAAGCGAAAGGAATATATTGCACTTACTACAATCGCCGGATATACAATTACATGTGTTCATGTGACAACATCAATGGATGTTTCGTATAGACGCAATAAGAGAAGAGATAGCGATAAACAAGTCCCTCGAATTGCGTATTCTGTATATACTAAATATTTCGACCCCCCAACAGAAGAAGAGGGACTTAAGTTGATTACAGTTTAATTAGTGTTTAATTATACTATACGTATAGGACTACATTTTATATAAAATTGAATTAATATTAAGATATTATAATAAAACAGGATGCTGAAACCAACGTGGAGAGATACAAATTCATCAGATACGTTAATTGCGCACCCTTTCCACTCAGCAATGGCAGAGAACAAATTTGAATTATTCGAACAGGAATTGTTCGATTATGTTAAACGAAAGCATAAAAAATCACTTTTTACGTCAAAATTTGTTGTTGATAAACAACGAGAATATTTAGCAGATTACAAAATTAGTGCTACTTGGATCGGAATGACAAATAAGATTGCCCATTCCGACTATGATAGAGAATTAGACGACTGTGGGAGAACAGGTGTTATCAAATGGGATGATTCCAGTTCCAATAAATTGGTTACTGGTGATTATTTTGGATTTATAGACTCTCGGGATGATATTAGAATGTTAAATATATACAAAATAATTAAAGTTCTACGTCCAGAATATAGAAGAGACGAATGGTCGCGAAATGGATATACAGATGGTAATTCAGAAACACATACCAGAAATTGTATTATATTAGATAGTAATATAATTCAATCAGTGAATTGGAAAGAATATCTTCAATCTGTCGGGTATAAGAAACAATACCTTCAAGGGACAACAAAAATTCGATATTCATCTCTTTTTAATAAACTTGATTAATTATTTTATAAAACCGCAATTGATATTCCAACATTAGTGTTATTGACTTCAAAGAATAAGCCAAGAGAATTTACATTCCCGAATTTTAAAATGTTAGGAAAACGTTCTGATGGAATACCAGCCCCATTATCACGTTCGGATTGGTTGTTCATTGTTTTGATGTTGTTATAATATTATATAGTTATAATATTATATAGTTATAATATTATATAGTTATAATTATTACGTATGATGATGTGAAGTTTAACTGTGTCCGTGAACCCGATGGAGGCATCGGATACAGTTCTCGGTCGAGACCTCCTCATATACAGAGATCAGGTAGTCTTTCGTCGATTTTTAGTTGTTATAAGACGCTTTCCCCACGGGGGACGATCGTATATTCGGACTTGAAGTGATATGGGACTTACCGCACTACACCCGCTTGAATGTCCCTACAACATTACGTGTGAGCGACAGGGTCGTGACGGTAATAAGAAGTGGTACATCAGGAGTACCAATGTAACGATGCCACTAATGCACATCGCGAGACAACTATAGTCCCGTATAGTATAAAAACTGTCTGTCAAAGTGGCGAGGAACGCGATGACGTCGATGTAGTCAGACTGGTCGATTACCAACACCACCCATGACAGAATCGTGAGGAGCATACACACCACCCATGACAGAATCGTGAGGAGCATACACACCATAATGGACAGCACCGAGCAGGCGATCGACAGAATTACCGAGATGATCAACCACGGTATCATTTCGACGACGCGACCGGACAGAAACGCATTCTTGAAGCGACCGGTCCGAATCGCCGCGATGATCTCACTGACAATTCTTTTGACGCTAAGAACGGATGCCATCTTGACAACACGATACAACAC
>Ga0209630_10004674_pt1 | contig 11928 bp, 10 predicted proteins | sample COG_01_FD_184745 | JGI IMG/M metagenome (GOLD analysis project Ga0209630, IMG submission 184745) | Pelagic Microbial community sample from North Sea - COGITO 998_met_01 (SPAdes) (version 2) | ecosystem: Environmental > Aquatic > Marine > Neritic zone/Coastal water | place: Helgoland, sampling... | reverse complement strand
TTAAATTAATTAAATGACCAAAATACTTATAAAAAAACCTTGTAAAACTAATATGCAGTCTGGTCTTCATAAGACAAAACAATGGGTTATTGAATTTCCTTTTGATCCAACCATAAAAAAAGATGTCTTGATGGGGTGGAATAGTTCTAAAGATACTTCTAAGCAATTGTCACTTAGTTTTTCATCATTAGAAGATGCAAAAAAATGGTGTATCAAAAATAAATATGATTTTTCTATTGTAGATGAAACTAAACGCACCTTAAAACCCAAAAGTTATGCAAGTAATTTCGCTAATAATAGACGATCCTCGTGGACTCATTAAAAACGACTAATTAAAGATTTTTAATTTGAGCATTTTTCATTTATACCTTTATTAATATAATATTACGTAAAGAGGAGATATTTATGAATAATAGAACTATTACTATTGGTGCTGTTGCGATTGTTGCTCTTGCAGCAATCTTTTATTTTGCATCATCACAAAAAAAAGTTTCTGAAGACATTAAAGTTGGAATTCTTTTAGGTTTTACTGGACCTATTGAATCTTTAACTCCAGATATGGCTTCAGGTGCGGAACTTGCTTTTAATGAAGCTTCAAATTCTGGAGAATTACTAGGCGGTTCAAAAATAACAATTCTAAGAGCTGACTCAACTTGTGTTGACTCTGCCGCTGCAACTGCTGCTGCTGAAGACCTGTTAAGTCAAGGTATGACAGCGATGATGGGTGCTGATTGCTCAGGTGTTACCGGAGCAGTTGCAACAAACGTTGCAGTGCCTAATGGTTTTGTAATGATTTCACCTTCAGCAACTTCACCTGGTCTTACTGATCTAGAAGATAAAGGTATGTTTTTTAGAACAGCACCTTCTGATGCTAGAGGTGGTCAAGTTCTTGCTGATATAACCAATGATAAAGGGATTAAAAGCGTTGCTATAACTTACGTTAATAGTGACTATGGTCTTGGTCTAGCAGATGTGTATAAAGCTGCTGTTGAAGCTTATGGAATAACTGTTACTACAATGGCTTCTCATGAGTCTGATAAAGCAGACTATAGCGCTGATGTTGGAGTTTTATCTTCTGCAGGTGGAGATGCTTTAGCCGTATTAGGTTATCTTGATAATGCAGGTGGAAATATAATTGAAGGATCTCTTGATTCAGGGGCTTTTGATACCTTTGTTTTATCTGATGGTATGATCGGTGACTCATTAACTGATCGTTTTGGATCTGATTTAAATAACTCTTTTGGTTCTATGCCTGGTTCATTAGGCGAGGGAGCTCAATTATTTAAATCTGTAGCAGAAGCTGGTGGAATTAATCCATCTGTTTATGTAGGTGAGTCCTATGATGCTGCTGCTCTAATCGTTTTAGCTATGCAAGCTGGCAACTCATCTGACAAAGGGTCGATTGCTGAAAACATAATGTCAGTAGCTAATGCTCCTGGCGAAAAAATTATGGCTGGTGAAATTGCTAAAGGTTTAAAGTTATTAGCTAGTGGTAAAGAAATTGATTACCAAGGCGCAACCGATGTAACATTTACTGATGTTGGTGAAGCTGAAGGTGCTTTTATTGAAAAAGGTATCTCAGGCGGTAAATTTACAGACGTAGCACAAAGATAAGTTTTTAAATTTTTAACCTCAGCAGCTTAGACTGCTGAGGTTTCTGTAACAAATCTAAATTTTCTGTATTTTAATTTTCTCTGGCAACAGTCCTTTGGGTCTGTATCTCATAATAAATAAAAGTCCTATTCCCATAATTATGAATCTAAAGTAGGGGACACTATTAATTAAATGTTTTTTAAATTCATTAGAATGATCAATATTAGACGTTAAAATATTTATTAAAAATAAAGATATAGGTGCAGCCTCAATCCATAAAAACCATACTATAAAGGCACCAAGTACTGACCCGTAGTTGTTGCCAGTTCCGCCAATTATAACCATAATCCAAATTAAAAAAGTATATCGAAGTGGTTGATAACTTACCGGTGTAAACAAACCATCATATGTAACTAACATTGCTCCTGCCATTCCAATTATTGATGAGCCTATTATAAAAATATTTAAATGTTGTTTAACTACATTTTTTCCCATTGCTTTTGCTGCTTCTTCATTATCTCTAATTGCTCTCATCATCCTTCCCCATGGTGAATAAAGAGCTTTTTGTGTTAAAATTAATAAAATAATTACAACAGTGGAAAATAAGCCTGCAAAACATAATTTCACAAAAATTGTTGAGGCATCTATTACCAGTTGATTTAAAAATTTTTCTTTTTTAATAACATCATTAATCAAATTTAATTTACTACTATTTAAAAATGTAACTAAATTAATAAACCATTCGGATTGTTGTAAATCGATTTCATAGGGAGCAGGTCTTTTCATACCAATAACATTCTTAACTCCTCTTGATAGCCAATCTTCATGTTTAACAATGGAAACAATAATCCCAGAAATTAAGAGAGTTGCTATTGCGAGATAATCAGATCTGAGGCCTAATGCTACTTTGCCAATTACAAAAGCAACTAAAGCTGCAAATAATCCTCCAACTATCCATGAGAAAATTATCGGTAACCCTAAACCGCCTAAAAATCCTTGAGTGGCAGGGTTTACTGACTCAATAGCTTCGATTGCAGGCCCACTTATGGTTCGAATTAGAATAATAAAAAGGACAATAATTATACCAATTAAGATATTTCTTTTCTTTGATTGCGCAATTTTTTTAGAGATAACTTTAATTGCTAAAACTAATAATAATACTAGTCCAATTGAAACTAGTATTTCAATTCCACCAACACTCCAAGCTTCTCTCACTGGATTTACTGAAACTAGTACTGCAGCCAAACCTCCTAACGCTGTAAAACCCATAACACCAAAATTTATAAGTCCCGCATATCCCCATTGAATATTAACGCCAATGCTCATTACTGCAGAAATCAAACATAAATTTAATATTGATAGCGCAACTCCCCAAGATTGAAACACACCAACAAATACAATTAAGACTGCCATTATTGCAAATGAAAGAATTACATTTTCATTTTCTCTCATAAAACCTTACCTTTAAATATTCCATTTGGTCTAAATAGTAGAACTATTACAAGAATAGAAAATGAAACTGCAAATTTATAGTCAGTTGATAATAACTGCATTAAACTTGTAGGCTCTAAGCTCTCTGGTAAAAGATAAATCAATACTTTTTTATATGCATAGGTAATCATGATTTCAGAAAAAGCCACCAAGAAGCCACCAAAAAATGCACCTATAGGATTTCCTATTCCTCCAACAATAGCTGCGGCAAATATTGGTAATAAATTATTAAAATAAGTGAAAGGTTTGAAGCTTTTATCTAATCCGTATAGAGTTCCAGCTACTGTTGCTAATATTGAAGCTATTACCCATGTTATCATAACAACTCGACTGGGATCTATTCCTGATAATAAAGCTAAGTCTTCGTTATTTGAATATGCCCTCATGCTTTTTCCAGTTTTCGTTTTTTCTAAAAACCAAAAAAGCATTAAAGCTATAATAACTGTTGTTATCAAAGTTATTAATTGAGTTGATTTTATAGCTAATCCTTCATTTAATCCTGTTAATTCCTTAAACTCATTAGCCTTAATTAAAAATTTGTGACCGTCAAAAAATTGTTTATCTCCAGTTCCTATTACAATTCTTACTATACCATTTAATACAAACATCAATCCAAGGCTTACAACAATTAAAGTTACTCCAGGACTTTTTTTTATTCGGTAATATTCAAAAATATATTTATCAAAAATCAGACTTACAATAATAGTAACCACAACAGCAAAAGGTAGTGCCAGCAAAGCTGTTGGAAGAAATCCAAAAGTAATACCCATAGATTGAAATTTCCAAGTTATTAAAATACTGATCATAGTTCCAAAAGCCATTAAGTCTCCATATGCAAAATTGGCAAATCTTAAAATACCATAAATGAGGGTCACACCAATCGCCCCTAAAGCCAATTGTGATCCGTAAGTTAAGGCTGGAACTATTACAAAATTAGCAATAAGAACTATTGCATTTAAAAAATCCATTTAACCTCCAAGAAAAGACCTTCTGACTTCTGAATCATTTAGTAAATCGTTGCCTGTACCAGTGTATTTATTTTCTCCCATTACTAAAACATACCCTCTATCTGAAATATTAAGAGCTTGTCTTGCATTTTGCTCTACCATTAGAATTGCTACATTTTTTTCTTTAATTCTTTGAATATGATCAAATAGCTCATCCATCACTATTGGCGAAACACCTGCCGTAGGCTCATCTAGCATAAGAACTGAAGGTTTAATCATTAAAGCTCTTCCAATAGCAACTTGTTGTCTTTGCCCACCCGATAGCTCACCTACAATTTGATTTCTTTTTTCGAAAAGAATAGGAAATAGTTCATATATTTCATCAATTGTTTCTTTATAAGAGGCATCTCTTAAAAAGCCACCCATCTCTAAATTTTCTTGTACAGACATTTCGGTAAAAACATTTTTTGTTTGAGGGACAAATGAAACACCTAATTTTACTCTAGTTTGTGTATTGAGATTAGATAAATCTTTTCCATCAATAGTCACTTCTCCTGAGGAAAGCTCTAACATTCCAAGCATTGCTTTCATCGCAGTTGATTTACCTGCACCATTAGGTCCAAGAATAGAAACAATTTCTCCTTTATTTACTTCAAAAGAACAAGAATGAATAATATCTACACCACCGTAACCGCCAGATAAATTTTTAGCAGAGAAAAACATTCAGTTAACGCCTTTTCCGAGATAAGACTCAATTACTTTTTCATTTTTTTTTACTTCGTCAGCATTTCCTTCAAATAATACTGAACCTTCTGCTAAAACAATTACTGGTTCACAGAGTCTACTGATAAAATCCATATCATGTTCAATCATACAAAAAGTATAACCTCGTTCCTTATTTAGTTTTAAGATAGATGTTCCTATATCTTTTAGTAATGTTCTGTTAACTCCAGCTCCAACTTCATCTAAAAAAACAATTTTAGCATCAGCCATCATGGTTCTTCCTAGTTCTAGTAGTTTTTTTTGACCACCAGATAAATTTCCTGCTATTTCATTTGTCAAATGATTTAAATTTAAAAAATCTAAGACTTCAAGAGCCTTATTTTGAATTTTTTTATCTTCTTGCTTGATTAATTTTGGGTTAAGCCAAGTATATAATAAATTTTCGCCTTTCTGTTTACCTGGAACCATCATTAAATTTTCCAATACTGTTAAATTTGTAAATTCATGAGCAATTTGAAAAGTTCTTAAAATTCCCATTGAAAATAATTCATAGGAAGGAATCCCAGTTATATCATTTTCTTCGAAGTAAACCTCACCCTTTGATAAAGGTAGATTCCCAGTAATAACATTAAATAATGTACTTTTTCCTGATCCATTAGGTCCTATAATTCCAGTTATCGAGCCTTCTTGAATGGAAAGAGAGCAATCATTTAAGGCCTTTAAACCACCAAAATTTTTGGTTAAGTTTTTTACCTCTATTATTTTTTTACTCATTCTTAAACAATTCTTATATGAATTTACGATCTTTTTTCTAGAAATCTAGTATTTGTAATTCAAATTTATTAATTTATAGATATACAGGTATTATATAGCTTATAATCAAATAAAATCTATGAACATATTTAATGATATAATAGAGCAAATTCAGTTTGTTTTTTCTCAAGGAGTTCTTGGTATAGGTCTTATGGATTTAGCCTTTATAATATTAGCTAGTATTTTTGCCATCATAGTAAGAAGTTTATTTGCAAAAATAGTTATCAAAAGAATTAAAGCAATAATTGTTAAAACAGGTAATAATATTGACGACGCTTTATATGATGCCTTAATACCACCCCTAAAACTTGTTCCCATAGTACTAGTATTTTTATTTATAACTCTGTTTACTCAAATTGATTCAACTCTAGGAATATACCTTCAAAAAATTAACAATACTCTTTCTACGATATTTATTTTTTGGCTTATACATCAGTCTTTAATTCCCCTTTCAAGCCTATTTAAAAGTCTAGAGAAAGTTTTTTCTAAAGGTCAGGTTCAGTGGCTAACCACATCAATCAAGTATTTAGTTGTATTCCTTGGTATAGTAGCAGTACTAGAAGTTTGGGGAATAAAAATTGGACCAGTAATTGCTGGTCTGGGCTTATTTGGTGTAGCTGTTGCTTTAGGTGCGCAAGATTTATTTAAAAATTTAATTTCAGGTATAATGATATTATTAGAAAAACGTTTTGAGATAGGGGATATCATTGACGTGACAGGACATACAGAAGGGACGGTAGAACATATTGGTTTTAGATCTACTGTTATTAGAAAATTTGACAGTACTCCTATATCAATTCCAAATCATATATTTGCAGAAGTTCCTGTTATAAATCTTACTGACAGAAAATATAGAAGAATTAATTGGACGATTGGCTTGGAGTATTCATCAACTTCTAAGCAATTAAAAGACATTACAGCTTTAATTAGATCTTATATTGAAGAAAGTCCAGATTTTGTTGTTAATGAAGATTACTCATTAATGGTAAGACTAGATAAATTTAATGATAGCTCTATTGATATTATTATTTACGGATTTACAAATACAAATAATTGGAAAGAATTTTTAAAAATTAAAGAAAGTTTGGCTATAAAAATAAAAGAAATTGTTGAAGATAACGACTGTAGTTTTGCTTTTCCTTCAAGAACAATTTATACAGATAAGCCATAAAAACCTCCAATTCTCAGACTTTACTTATACATAATAAACCTGTAAAAAATATTTATCTTATTGCGCTCTTAGCTCAGCTGGATAGAGCACCTGCCTTCTAAGCAGGGGGTCGGAGGTTCGAATCCTCCAGAGCGCGCCAATTGTGCTTGGGTTTAAATCCAAGTAAACGTTTTGCCTTTTCATTAGAGTAAAAGCTTTGAGGAATTTCATCAGTTTTTATGGGAACATTTTTATAGTAACGGTCAATTAATTCCTTTGAAGACAAACCAACTGAATGGTTGTCATTTGATACATTGAAAATTTGAAAGCCAAGCCCGTCAGTATTTAAGCATTTCTGAACCATCTGACCAAGATCACGTGCATCAATGTAAGAAAAAATGTTTCTTCTTCTTAGGTCAGGGTTTTTTAAAAACTTAGGAAAAATTTCTGCATATTCGTGAGGTTCAATCACATTATTAATCCGCAATCCATATATATCAATACCACTTCGCCTTTGAAAACTTTTTGCTGTTGCTTCATTAACAACCTTAGACATTGCGTAACTATCTGCTGGAACAGTTGGATGCTCTTCATCTATTGGTAAATAATTAGGCTTTAATTCACCCTCCGCAAAACAGATACCATAAGTTGTTTCTGATGACGCAAATATCACTTTTTTAACACCCATTTTAATAGCTGCATCAATTACATTGTATGTTCCAAGAGTATTAACACGATAACATTCATTGTCACTTGTCATAAGCAACCGAGGAATTGCTGCAAAGTGGATTACTGCATCAAATTTTGGAATGCCAATACCTTCATCAAGTTCATCATAGTGGGCATAACTACCCATTACATCAAATACCTGCCCAGCATCAACGATATCAGCAAGGCGAGTTAAAATTTTTGGATTCTCAAGATTAACTTTATCTAAATTTAAAAGTGAATGACCATGTTCAAGTAAATAGTTTATAGTATGTTTTCCAGCTTTACCTGACCCGCCAGTAAATAATATTCTCATCATCAAATCCCTAACTTTATTGCTTTAAATAATATTTAATATCATGTAAATCAAAACTTAAACACTACAAAAGCAGTATTTTCTCATTGTTTTTTTTATTTTAATTTTATCGAATTAACATGCTATTAATTCTTTAATGAAAAAAATTATAACTTCAACAATTCTTGTTCTGTCTATTGTGAGTCAAGTTCAAGCAAAAGTAATATCTGAGGATATTGAGTTCGCAAATCATTTTTATGTAGATTCAATTCAATCTTGTAAAGCTATGGATAAAAATTACACAGTAACATTTAATAAAAAACAAACTGTAAAGAAAGTTAAAAAATTAGTTGGTTACGATTGGCCTGCTGATTGGGAAATGAACAGTAGTTCAATGATTGTTCGTGACAAAGGCATTACAGTTCCAATGACAATGTTAATGTCTGCAACACATAACGCGATTGCTAATGATAACCATGACAATGTAATAATTGCTAAAAACTTGCTAATGGATTTAGCTAAAGGCAATACCTTGTATGATAGTATTGGTTATAATGAAGTTCAAAAAAAACCTATGTGTTATGCTGGCGGAGATATTAATGCGCCCTGCTGGTATCATCAATATGCGTTTGCTAGAGATGTATTTTCAAACTACATGATTACTGCATTATGGTTAAAAGATGAATTGAATGAGCAAGAATTCAAAACTGTAAATTTATACATAAAAAAAATGTAAAAAAAGTTTATTAAACCGGTAGAATCTAAAATAAATGAACAAGGTTTCTACCAAATGGCAAATGGTGGAACAGGAATATTAGCTTACGCATCTTGGGTTAATGATAAAAAACTAGCTGCAAAACAAATAACCCATAGATTTAAAGAAATTGACAAACTCTTTTATGAAGATGGTTATATAAATAATAATTCATTTAGGGGATATAGAGGACAATGGTATCACTCATATGGACTTGATTCAGCGCTGGGCTTTGTATATGTAGCTCAACTATGGGGAGCGGAAGTGCCAACAAAAATACTAAATAAATTAGTTAAAGCATCAGAGGTTACAAACTTGGCCATTACCGATTGGGATAAATTTAAAAGTAGAAAGTATGCTGGCGCTAATCACAATGCAATTGAAGATCTAAAAAATGCTAGAAAAAGGACACACGAAAGGGCATTTGGCTTAGACATTTTGATGAAAATTGTAACTAATGTGGAACTAGTAAATGACTCTGAATATCTTTCGCGCAGAAAGCAATTTATGCATCAAGGAGTAGATGAACTTGTTGGATTTAATCCACATTGTATTAATTAATATTACCTTAATCATTTTTAATAGTTTTCTTAAAAAGCATTCGGAATAAAAAATACTGTTTAAATTTAATGTAATTAATATCCTTGATTTTTTAGAAATCAAATCATACTTTTTTATTAGGATGATTAGTAATAATAAACTTCGTAAGATTATTAAATGGACTTTAATTCTTATTATTTTAATTCCAGTATTCGCATTTATTAGCTCTCTCTTACAGTACTTGTAATCTCAAAGCACCAATTCTAAATTTAAATTTATTCTCTTAGTATTTATTATGGTCTTTAAGGCTATTAAATATTTATTTATTTAAACATTGGATATCCATAAAGTTTGGTATGCTTTTACAGCTAATGTTTCTTGAATATCTTTAATTTTTTCACCTGTTATTAAATCAGTCCAATTTTCTGTAGCAATAAGATTTACTTCAGATAAATCTAGATACTGGAAAACATTTGTAATATTTGAAATACAAAATATAGATTGTTTTTTGTCTAAGCTTTGTCTCCATAATGCAAAAAAATTTATTCCCAAATTAAATGTAAATTGTGTAGCGTTAGGATGAAATCCATTTTGTTTTCTTTTTAGTTGAATAATTTTTTTAAGTTGATGAAATATTTTATAATTTTTTGTCCTTGTATCGGATAGAACTTTCTTTAAATAATTATACTCCAATTGACTCCTGTTAATTGATCTTTTATTTTGATTTTTATCCATTAACTCATAATCATTCTCAGACCCTATTAAGCTATGTATATAGAGAGCAGGTATGCCTTCTAATCCTAACATTATGGTGTGTATGCATAATAATCTTTCTACTTGAAGGTGATCTTCACCCAATTTAGATCCTTTCATTGCATCTAATAAGGAGATATTTATTTCATAGGGTAAATCTTTATCGTTTTTATTTTTTCTATAACTTACCTGAGCTCCAAAATTTTTCATAATTTCAACTAAATCTGTTCTCTGATCATCAGTTAAAATTCCTTCTGTAGGTCTTAACCCAATTCCATCATGAGAGGCTATGAAATTTAGGTAACACGTTCCTTCTTTGGCTGGAGGCATACTCATTAACCATTTACGGATAACCGTACTATCTCCCATAGCCATGGTCCACAAAAGCATCGGAGGTAAACCAAAATTATAAATAGCATTTGCTTCATCGTATTCACCAAAATAGCTAAGATTTTCATGATCAGGAAGGTTGGTTTCAGTTATCAGCATTGTTTCTTTACCTGAATAATCAATAATTGCTCTTATCAACTTGATGATGTTATGTGTTTGAGGAAGGTTTAAGCAGCTTGTAAATGGCTCTTTCCATATAAAAGCAACGGCATCTAGGCGAAATATTTTAATACCATTATCTAAATATAGTTTTAGTATTTTTAAAAAAAATATTAGTACATTTGGGTTTTTAAAATTAAAATCAATTTGATCGTGACTAAAAGTGCACCATAGACTTTTCTCATGATTATTAACAATAAATTTTTTAAATAATTTAGACGTGCGTGGTCTAATAACATCTTCGTATTCTTTCTCATTATCTGTTGTCGTAAAAAAATCTTCATATTGTATGTCTCCATTTAAAAAATTTTTAAAATACATACTTTCTGATGAGGCATGATTAATTACAATATCACTCATAATTTTAAAATTTTTACTCATAGATATTATATCTTCCCAACTTCCAAGATCTTCTCTAACTTTGTGATAGTCTTTTATGGCAAATCCATCATCAGAAGTGTAAGGAAAAAAAGGCAAGATATGAATACTTGTTAAAAAATCTTTACAATAAGTATTCAAAAATTCATTAAGTGTCTGGAGTTTTTTTTGATTTTTCTGTATGAGACTGTCACCGTAAGTAATTAAAAAAACATCTTCTTTGGACCAATCAGATGTATCTTGGTTTTCTGAAATGTTTGGAAATAAATCATATACTTTGTTTGATAGTTCCTGAATTTCATCCTTATTTAAGAGTGGTTTGTAAATATCATTTAGATATTTATGAATTTTTTCATTAAATAGTTTAGACAATATCTCTTTAACTGTTGTCTTTTAGAACAGCTTCCTTGATATCTTGAATAATACTAGGTTCAGCGCTATCTACTCTTCTCCAAGTAGGCATATTTGGGCTTTTACTGGGTGAATCAATAAATATTTTTCCAGACTCAATGATATTTTGAGCAAATAACTCAACCATTTCTTCTTCTTTGTGGATATCAAATTTCAAACCGTTCATTTCAGCATCACTTTTATAAATTTGTATCATGTCTAGTGCCATTCGGTAATAGGTAGCCTTCACTGTTCTAAATGTTTCAACGTTAAATACTTCTCCTTGTGTAGCTAATTTTCTAAATAATGCTTTTGAAATATCAATAGTCATTTTTGATAGACCTTTATTTTTATTATTTTTCGATAATTCTTGATGTTTATGTTCATAAGTTTCAGCTATATTAACTTGACAAATTCTATTGTTAGCAAAATTTCTATACATCTCTGATAACATACCTATTTCCAAACCCCAATCATGGGGAATTCTAATATCTAAGAGTAAATCGTTTTTAAATGAAAATTCACCAGCTAGTGGATATTTAAAACAGTCTAAAAAATGAAGATACTCATTATGACCTAAAACTTTTTGTAGTGACTTTAACAAAGGCGTTACTAATAATCGTGTAACTCTTCCGTTCATTGATTTTGATGCTACTCTTGGGTAATAGCCTTTACAAAAATCAAAGTGAAAATTAGGATTTGCTACTGGATAAAACAGTCGTGATACTAAAGAGCGGTTATATGTAACGATATCACAGTCATGCATGGCGACCACTCCTGTCTCACCAAGACCAACTACAAAGCCCATGCAGTACCAAATATTTCTACCTTTACCTTTTTCTTT